>JAAUYD010082473.1_pt1 | contig 43855 bp, 38 predicted proteins | sample 7278101 | NCBI WGS metagenome assembly JAAUYD01 (sample SAMN14350128, study PRJNA611818) | marine sediment metagenome | isolation source: surface marine sediment (0.6m) | place: French Polynesia: Moorea | collected 2018-08
AGTAGGAAATAAAGAAAGCAATTATTACTCGTCTTGCCTTTTTTTCCAACTTCCAACTTCTGTGCGATAGCGCCGGAACGTAGTGAGGAACTTCTGTGCGATAGCGCCGGAGCGCAGCGAGGAACTTCTGATTTCTGACTTCTGACTTCTGTGCGATAGCGCCGGAACGGAGTGAGGAACTTCTGACTTCGTTAACTGGGGTATTCACAAGAATCTCATTGAGCAATTGATCGTAAAGGAAAGATTAAATCAGCGTAATTTCAGGGTGTTATTGCTAACTATTTACATGATCTTTAAAACTTCATCAAATTTGATTAGAATTAAAAAAGACTTGAAAAAGTCGTCTAAAATAGGGAACCCTAGTTTACAGCGATGAAATGGGGAATTAATACGAGTGAAAGACAAGCTTCGATACCAAGGCAAAACAGCTAAAAAACCATGGGAACCGACTGTCGAAGCGCAACTTTCCCAACAAAAAGCCATAGGCACAATTGCTCAAATTGCCTTACAATCTCAAGACATTCATCTTTTCTTGCAAAGAGTTGCTCAGATTATTACCCACAGCCTCAATCTTCCCTACTGTGCTATTTTCAAACAAGTTATTGATGATCAAGAATTACGTTTAGTCGAAGGAGTTGGCTGGAGTCAAGAACAAATAGAAACCCTAACCATTTCCTTGAGACAACCCTGTCAACTCACTCAAACTCTTAAAACCGGTCAAACCCTAATTGTTGAGGATTTTACCACCCATAACTCCTTTGTTCCTTATCCTTTTTTAGTCGATCATGGTGTCATAAGTGGTATCAGTGTGATCATTCCCACCCCCAATGAACCCTACGGCATCTTAAGTGTTTATAGTCGCCAAAAACGGCATTATAGTCCCCAAGAATCCAATTTTTTAGAGATTATTGCTCAATTAATTGGGACAACCCTCAGCCGACTGCAACCCACCCAAAACATAACCAAGATTCTTGACAGTCAAAGCGATCGCTTTTTTGAGCTTAACTTAGATATGTGCTGTATTGCCGGGTTTGATGGTTATTTCAAAAAAATCAATCAAGTTTGTACCCAGATACTCGGTTATTCGGCAGCAGAATTAAAAGGTAAACCGTTTCTGGAATTTGTCCACCCCAACGATCGCCCCTCCACCCTAGCAGAACTCGAAAACCTTACTCAAGGGAAAAAAACCTATTATTTTGAAAATCGCTATCGTTGTCAAGATGGTTCTTATCGTTGGTTAGCCTGGACTTCTGCTGCTAATGTCCAAGAAAAATTGATTTATGCTGTGGCGCGGGATGTCACCGAATGGAAAAAGATCGAACTTGCCTTAAGAAAGAGTGAAGAAAAGTTCCGTCTTCTCTTTAATAAATCTCCGACAGCTATGGGCTTAGCAAATATGGAAGGGATGTTAATTAATGTTAACGAGGCTTTATGTCAATTAGTTGGTTATAGTGCAGAAGAATTATTAACCAAAGGCTGTGCAGATATTACCCATCCTGACGATCTCGAAAAAGAAAAGAAATTATTTAACCAGTTATTATCGGGAACCATCAACAGTTTTTGCTTAGAAAAACGCTACATTACCAAAAATAAGCAAATTATTTATGGTCTACACCAAGCCACTTTAATTCGAGATATTGAAGGAAAACCCCTACATTTATTGGGTCAAACCATTGATATTACTCAACAAACCCGTCAAACCCTTGCCCTTCAAGAAAGTGAAGAAAGATTAGGGCGAATTATTAGTACCATTTCTGATGGTTTATTGGTAGTAAATCCACAAGGAAACGTTCGTTTTATTAATGATGCTGGGGTAAAAATTTTTGGACGTTCTACCAGTCAATTAACGGATCATCCTTTAGGTTTACCCTTGGGAAACGATCAACCCACCCAAATTTTTATTCAACAACCCCAAGGTAAATTAATTATTGCTCAAATGCGTGTGGCTGATATTACTTGGCAGGGAGAATCAGCTTATTTAGTCTCTTTAAGAGACATTACAGAAAATTACGAAGCCCAAGAAGCTTTATCAAAAAGCGAAGAAAAATATCGTCAAATTGTAGAAACAGCCACAGAAGGAATCTGGATTATTGATCAAGACAATAAAACCTCATTTGTTAATCAACAAATGGCTCAAATGTTAGGCTATGAAATAGAAGAAATAATAGGTAAAAACTTATTTAACTTTGTTGATTTGCAAGATAATATAAAAATTGAAAACAATATTCAAAAGCGTTGTCAAGGGATTGCGGAAACTCATGATTTTAAATTTCGTTGTCGTGATGGTCGAGAATTATGGACGATTGTATCTACGAATCCTCTGTTGGATCATCAAGGAAATTATGTCGGTTCATTGAGCATGATTACAGATATTAGCCAACGGAAAAAAATGGAGCAAGCTTTATATGAAAGTGAGCAAAGATTAGAAGGGATTTTAACCTCCATTCAAGATGTGGTTTGGTCTTTTGACGCTAATTTTTCTCGGTTAATTTATATTAATCCTGCTGCTCAAATTACCTTTGGTTTTTGCCTAGAGAAATTATACAACAATCCCAATCTTTGGTTACAATTAATTCATACTGACGATCAAGAATCAGTTCGGTATCATCGACAAATTCTCAAAGAAGTAGGTTACACAGAATATAAATATCGTATTATTAGAAACGATGATAAAACTCGTTGGTTATCGAGTCGAATGCGCTGCGTTTATGATGAAAAAGGGAAGATTATTCGTATTGATGGCATTGATAGCGATATTACCGAACAAAAGCAAGCCGAAGAACAATTACAATATAATGCAACTCACGATCCATTGACCAATTTACCCAACCGAATTTTATTTATGGATCGCTTAGAACACGCCAGACAAAGACAAAAACGCCATCCTAACTTTACCTTTGCGGTTCTCTTTTTAGACCTAGATGAATTTAAAATTATTAATGATAGTTTAGGTCATGCGATGGGGGATCAACTATTAAAAGAAATTGCCCGTAGACTCGAAGATGGGTTACGAAGTGATGATACATTAGCTAGGTTAGGCGGAGATGAATTCACTATTTTGTTAGAAGATATTGAAGATATTAAAGATGCCATTAAAATTGCTAAACGTATCCATTTAGACCTAACAAGACCCTTTATTTTAGAAGGACAAGATATCTTTATTAATACTAGCATTGGCATTGCTTTAAGCAGTTCAGGCTATGAAAAAGCAGCCGAAATTTTACGAGATGCAGATACTGCTATGTATCGTGCTAAAGCAGATGGAAAAGCTTGTTATGCTATTTTTGATCGTGAAATGCACGAACGAGCAGTCAGTCGTTTACAGTTAGAAACAGATTTAAGAATAGGGATCACTAAACAAGAATTCAGTCTCTATTATCAGCCTATTATATCTTTAACAAACTGTGAATTAACCGGATTTGAAGCCTTAATTCGTTGGCATCATCCAAAAAAGAATCTAATCTCCCCAGGTCAATTTATTCCCATTGCTGAAGAAACAGGATTAATTATCCCTATAGGAGAATGGATTTTAAAAGAAGCTTGCCAACAAATGAAACAATGGCAAACCCAATTTCCTAACTATTCCCATCTAAAAATAGGGGTTAATTTATCCAGTAAACAATTAAAATATACGAACTTAATTAATACTATTGATCAGATATTAAAAGAAACTAAATTAGACAGTAAAAGTTTAAAATTAGAAATTACAGAAACCCTATTAATGGAAAATTTGCAAGCAGCAACAGAGATTTTATTAAAGATACAAAAACGGGATATTGAAATTTGTTTAGATGATTTTGGAACCGGATATTCTTCCTTGAGTTATTTACATCGTTTTCCTGTTAATACCTTAAAAATTGATCGCTCGTTTGTCATGCGTATGGAACCGAATAACGAAAACGCAGAAATTGTACGAGCTATTGTTCATTTAGCCCATATTTTAGGACTAGATATTATTGCAGAAGGCGTAGAAACTGAATTACAATTAGCCCAATTAAGATGGTTAGGCTGTGAACAAGGACAAGGTTACTTTTTTGCTAAACCTCTACCTTCCTGGGAAGTAGAAAACTTCCTTAAAAAACCTCCAACTTGGGGCTGTTCAGATTCTAACTAAAAAAATATATTAAAAAAATTTGAAACTTGTGGTAAGATAGCGGGCAATTAAGAAACTTAATAAAGTTTTTAATCTAAAATTACTCACAAACACAATGTTTTCATGCTGTTCAATTCCATTGATTTTGCCATTTTCTTGCCAATAGTATTCATTTTATATTGGTTGTTAAAAGATAAAAGCTTAAGAATTCAAAATATCCTAATTGTAGGGGCTAGTTATTTTTTTTATGGTCAGTGGGATTATCGTTTCCTAGGATTAATTATTTTCAGTACCTTGACGGATTATTTAATCGGTTTAGGACTGGGAAAACCTCAATTAAAATCGGCAAAAAGAAAAGCATTACTGTTAACCAGTATTCTTGTTAATTTAGGAATTTTAGGACTGTTCAAATATTACAATTTTTTCTTAGAAAATATTACAACTGTTTTTTCTTTTTTAGGAAAAGAAATCCAGGTAGGTTCTCTGAATATTATTCTACCTGTAGGCATCAGCTTTTATACATTTCAAACCCTAAGTTATTCCATCGATGTTTATCAAAGAAAACTAAAACCAACCAAAGACTTGATTGCTTTTTCAGCATTTGTTAGTTTTTTCCCACAATTAGTGGCAGGACCCATTGAACGGGCAGCCCATTTTTTACCGCAATTTCATCGACGACGAAAGTTTAACTATTATCAAGCAGTGGATGGTTTAAGGCAAATCCTTTGGGGTTTATTTAAAAAGATGGTAATTGCCGATAATTGTGCGATTTATGCCAATGAAATTTTTAATAATTCCTCAAATTATTCCGGTAGTACCTTACTGTTAGGGGCTTTCTTTTTTACCTTTCAAATTTATGGTGACTTTTCAGGTTATTCTGATATAGCCATTGGAACCGCTAAATTATTTGGCTTTGACTTGATGCAAAATTTTGCTTTTCCCTATTTTTCACGGGATGTGGCTGAATTTTGGAGACGGTGGCACATTTCCCTATCCACTTGGTTTCGAGACTATCTTTATATTCCTTTAGGGGGTAGTCGTGGAGGAAGTTGGATGAAAGTAAGGAACACATTTTTGATATTTTTAGTAAGTGGCTTTTGGCACGGTGCGAATTGGACTTTTATTGTTTGGGGAGGGATTAATGCTATCTATTTTTTACCATTATTACTGTTAAAAAGAAATCGGCACAATCTTAAAGTTGTTGCTCAAGGAAGATACTTACCCTCAGGAAAAGAAGCTTTATCCATTGCTGTAACTTTTAGTTTAACGATGTTAGCTTGGATCTTTTTTCGTGCCGAAAATTTAAACCATGCGCTGAGTTACCTTCAGGGAATTTTTAATAGTTCCTTGTTTAGTATTCCAGATTTTCCTAATAGAAGAGATGCCGTATTTTTCTTAATTTTAATTGTTTACTTTTTGTTGATTGAATGGTTAGGAAGAGAAAATAAATATGCTATAGAAAAATTATTTATGAAAAGAAATCGTATTTTAAGATGGATTTACTACTATTCCATTATTTATATGATCGTATTTTTTGCTGGACAGGAACAAGACTTTATTTATTTTCAATTTTGAGGTAGATTATGCTTAAATATTTTCTCTTAAAAATTTCAGTATTTTTGTCGATTCCCCTAGCTTTAATGCTCTTGGTAGGAGCGACATTTCCTCCTACACCCCGATCATCAACATCTTTATTATTTGCTAAAATTGAAAAAGATGCCATGCTCAAAGAATCACCTTCCCCTCGTTTAATTATGATTGGTGGTTCTAATTTAAGTTTTGGCATCAATAGTCAAATGATTAAAGATGCTCTTAAGTTAAACCCAATAAACACAGGTATTCATGCTGCAATTGGTTTAAAATATATGATGGATGATGTATTAGATGATATTCAACCAGGAGATATTGTGGTCATTGCCTCGGAATATCAACAATTTTATGGAGATATGGCCTATGGACGCAACGAACTCCTAAGAATTGTTGTCGACATTGATCGAAATAGCTTAAATGATTTGAATACAAAACAATGGTTAAAAATACTGCCCTATTTTCCTAGATTTTCCCTATCTAAACTTAAACCTAATGAATATTTTGTTCAGCAAAGTAAAGAAAGTGGCGTTTACGAAAGAAGAGCATTTAATCAATATGGAGATGTGGATATACATTGGAATCGCCCTGGTAAAAAAGTTCAACCGTTAGGTAAATTATCGAATAATTTTAATGAAACCCTAATTCAAGAAATGGTTGATTTTAGAGAAAAAGTTCAACAAAAAAGAGCAAAACTTTATGTCACTTTTCCAGGCTATCAAGAAGCTTCATTTGAAAATGGGAAAGAAGGAATTGCTGAAATTGAAAGCAAATTAATTGAAAATAATTTTATCTTGTTAGGTTCTCCAGAAAGATATAAAATACCGAATAATATGATGTATGATACTCCCTATCACCTCAATAAAGAAGGGGTTGATTTAAGAACTCAAAAATTAATTGAAGATTTAAGCAAAGTTCTCAAGAAAAATTAAAAGTAATCATTATGACAGTATTAACCCCGATTCATAAAATACATCTTAATTTAGGCAGTCAAATTACCATTCCTAATTTAAGTTGGCTCGAATTTGAAAAGGTTTTAGAAGAATTAGGTCAAAAAAGAACTCTCAGATTAGCTTATAGTCGACAATGTTTAGAAATTATGTCCCCTTTACCTGAACATGAACGAGTGAAAATTTTAATTTCTGATCTCGTTAAAATCATTCTCAGGGTTCAAAAAAAATCATGGGAAGCTTTAGGATCAACTACCTTTAAAAATCAAATTATGGAAGTAGGAATTGAACCTGATGAGTGTTTTTATATTAAAAATTATCAAGCGGTTATTGGTAAAAATAGATTAGATTTAACCCAAGATCCACCCCCTGATTTAGCCATAGAATCTGATCTGACTTCTTTGACAGAAATTACAGCTTATCAAAAATTAAGTGTTCCTGAATTATGGGTTTATCACCAAGGTCAATTAACTATCTATATCCTAGAAGAAAAAGAGTATCAAAAATCTTCTTTGAGTCTTAACTTTCCCGATGTAATGATCACAGAAGCTGTACCGAAACTAATAGAAAGAGCCAACAGTGTGGGAAGTAGTCAAGCTTTATGGGAATTTGAAGAAAATTTAAGAAATAATTAATAAAATGGGTCAAGATTCAACATTTTGTGTGAGGCAGGAGTTGAAAGGCTCCGAGGCAGAAGGTTTAATACCTAGCATAAATTGATAGATTATTGGCTCCTAGAAAAAGCAGTTCTCAGATCGTCCTAGAAAAGATTGAGTACACTAAAACAGTAGAATACACTTGAAGCGATCGCTCAATAGCTAGACCATGTTTTCCATCCCTATTGTCTCAAACAAAAATAGTCTAGGAACCCTCGGCTGTACCTTAGCTGTGGTCATGGGTATGCTCACCCTGAAAACCATCCCCAGAAACGTACAGGCCCAAACCCCAGCCCCCAATAGTCCCCTAACGGTTCGCTCTGATATCCAAGAAGCCAACTCAGAGACCGGTGTCGTGACGGCAAGAGGTAACGTACAATTTTTCTATCCCGCCCGACAAATTCAAGGAACCTCCGCACAAGCACAATATTTTAGTCGAGAACGGCGTTTAGTCCTCACTGGGGACGTTTATGTGCTACAAGAAGGCAACAGTATGCGGGCCGAAACCATGACCTATCTCATCGATGAAGGACGGTTTATTGCCACCCCAGAATCGGCACAACAAGTCGAATCAATTTACCTCGTCACAGAGAACCAGAACAGTCCACCTCAAAGCACCCCCGTCTCCCCTGCACCCCCCTTAGATAGCACCTTACCCACCCCCGACTTTTAAATCCTGAGATGACACTGATTTTAGAAAATATCCATAAAACCTACGGAAAAAGAGACATTGTTAACCGCGTCAATATTAAAGTTGCTCCTGGGGAAATTGTGGGACTCTTAGGTCCCAATGGCGCAGGCAAAACAACCACCTTTTATATCGCCACCGGCCTGATTAAACCCAATAAAGGCAAAGTTTGGTTAAATCAACAAGAAGTCACCCGCTTACCCTTGAATAAGCGGGCCCGCTTAGGTATTGGTTATATGACCCAACAACCCAGTATTTTTCGTCATCTGAGTGTGGCCGAGAATATACAAGTGGCCCTAGAGCAAACGAACGTTCCCTTTCGACAACGGCCCCAACGACTGCATAATTTACTCAAAGAGTTCCGTCTCGAAAAAATTGCCCATACCAAAGGGTCTCAAGTGTCCGGGGGAGAAAGACGTAGAACCGAATTAGCCCGTTCCTTGGCGGTGGGTAAACAGGGGCCAGATTTTTTATTATTAGACGAACCCTTTGCCGGGGTTGACCCCATTGCTGTGTCCGAAATTCAAACCATGATCGCTCAATTACGCGATCGCCAGATGGGGATTTTAATTACGGATCACAATGTTCAAGCAACTTTAGCCATTACGAACCGCGCCTACATCATGCGGGATGGACAAATCCTAGCGGCCGGTAGTGCCGAAGAAATTTATAACAATCCCCTAGTGCGACAGTATTATTTAGGGGATTAGAGTTAACCGATAAAGTCTAAGATCACACACAAATTATGGATATTGGTCAAGTAACCCCCGTTAAAATCAAACTCAAACCCCAGATCCCTGGTTTATCGATCATGGATCGCTATTTATTTATAGAACTGCTCTTGCCTTTCCTTTTTGGTATGGGCATTTTTACCTCTTTAGGCTTGTCCATTGGCACGTTATTCGATCTGGTACGTCGCGTCACCGAGTCAGGCTTAATGCTGTCAGTAGCTTTAAAAATTTTACTGCTAAAAATGCCAGGCTTTGTTAGTTTAGCCTTTCCCATGGCCATGTTACTAGCCGCTTTGATGGCTTATAGTCGCTTATCCAGTGACAGCGAAATTATTGCCCTACGAAGTTTAGGGGTCAGTGTTTATCGTTTAATCATTCCTGTCATTCTTTTTGGCTTCGTGGTCACAGGATGTGCCTTTGTTGTTAATGATTGGATCGCACCGGCTGCTACCCATGAAGCGGCCGTTACCTTAGAAAAGGCAGTCAATCAAGAACGACCCGATTTTAAAGAACGCAATATTGTTTATCCTGAATATACAACCATCCAAGAGGAAAATGGCCAAGAAGCTACTGTGTTAACCCGTTTATTTTACGCTGAAGAATACAACGGCGAGCAAATGCAAGGGTTGACGATCTTAGATCGAACCCAAGAAGGGGTGAACCAAATTGTTACCTCGGAGTCAGCCACCTGGAATATATCGAGTAATACCTGGGACTTTTTTAATGGCACTGTCTATCTTATTGCCCCAGATGGTTCCTACCGAAACATTGTGCGCTTTCAACATCAACAACTAGCCTTACCTCGGGCCCCGTTAGATTTAGCCAACCGTCGTCAAAATTTTACAGAAATGACCATCGCTCAAACCAAAGAATATCTCAAAGCCATGCAATTAAGTGGCAACGAGAAGCGCATTAGAAAGGTTCAGGTTCGTCTTCAAGAAAAGTATGCCATGCCTTTTGTTTGTTTGATCTTTGGTTTAGTGGGGGCAGCCATTGGAGTCAGACCGCAAAACACCAACAAGGCCACCAGTTTTGGGGTCTGTGTAGGCTTAATTTTCGGTTATTATCTCCTAGCCTTTATGAGTACCTCTCTCGGTATTTGGGGCATTTTAACCCCATTCCTGGGGGCTTGGTTGCCGAATCTTCTGGGATTGGTCGCCGGTAGTTTATTATTAGTTCAATCAGCAAGTTTACGATAGTCCATGTCTGAACCCCGTTCCTTAACCATCGGTTGGCTTTATCCTAATTTAATGAGTACCTACGGCGATCGCGGTAACGTCATTTGTCTTCAGCGACGTTGTCAATGGCGAGACATTCCCGTCACCATCCTTCCGTTGGATCAGCAAACCGAAGCCGCTCAATTCTCTGATGTCGATATTATTGTGGGCGGTGGGGCCCAAGATCGTCAACAAGAAATCGTCATGCGCGACTTACAGGGGGCTAAAGCTGATATCCTACGGAATAAGCTAGAGGTTGGGACTCCAGGGGTGTTTACCTGTGGATCTCCTCAACTTTTAGGTCATTATTACGAACCAGCTTTAGGACAGCGCATCGAGGGGTTGGGATTATTAGATTTAGTGACCAAACATCCTGGACCGAATGTGTCCCGTTGTATTGGCAATGTGGTGTTTGAAATTACTGCTTCTCCCCTGGCAGAAGAGTTAAAACAAAGGTTGGGTCAACCCCCTGTGATTATTGGCTTTGAAAATCATGGGGGACGCACTTATTTGGGCAATGTGCAACCCTTGGGAACGGTTAAGTCTGGGTACGGAAATAATGGGGAAGACGGTTATGAAGGGGCTTTTTATCGTCATGCGATCGCTACTTATTCCCACGGGCCATTATTGCCGAAAAATCCGTTTGTGGCTGATTGGTTGATTAAAACGGCATTACAAGAAAAATATCACACCGAAATTCAGTTAATACCCCTTGATGATAGTTTAGCCCAACAAGCAAGAGAAGCCATGCTAAAACGCTTAGAAACAGTAGCTTAATTAAACAAATCAATATTGATCCTAACTTCTGCCTCCTACCTCTTCTCAACCGTAACCTTTATTTTCCAATACTGAGCGATGAGCAAATCCCCTTCATTTAAGCATTTTTCTGTTACCTTAGCCTTGATTGTCTCTGTTGTCATTACCTTAACAACCTATGTTTTAAGAGGTTTAGGAATTTTAGGGTTTATGCCAGGAATTGTCATTTTGTTGCTAATAACTATCTCGGTTTTCATCGCCATTGTCTACGGGATTTCAGTGAGACGACGTTTCTAGAGACAACCATTTTTGAGAAAACGGTTTTGACTCACAGTGGAAATTTAGTTAAAATAACCTCTTGTCAACAAAATACGCTAACCTAGCTTAAGTACAGGTCAAATACCTGAAACTTCTAGAAAACACCAGAAATTATGACTGGAAAAGTATTCGATGGTAGTCCAACTCCGGCAGCCTTCCTTATCCTAATCCTTCCTCTTGCTGCGGTTATCGTCCTTCTTTACGAAGCTTGGATGTGGGTATTAGGCTTTGTTGCTTTAGTGATTGTCTGGAAATTGGTAGACAATTATCAATGGCAACAGTGGAGTGCCAAGATTAACCCTATTTTTAATCAATTGCTCCAAGAAAATCAGGGAAAAATTACTCCTATGGATTTATCCCTCAAAGCTAATTTAAGTGCAGGAAGTGCTAAACGCTTCTTGGCTAGAAAAGCGGAAGAATTTAGCGCGACCTCTAGGGAATTACCAGAACAGGGAAAAGTATATTATTTCATTACAGCCAGCACATTAGGCAGTATCCTCGATGATAGTGAACCGATGGCAGAAGAACCAGAAGAACCTGAAACCTTTGACGTTGATGACAATGATGAGGACGATGATAATCTTGATGTTTCTCAAATCAATCAGGTTGAATCTGAACCCCCTCAGGTTTCTTCATCCCCATCAACTCCTTTTGCTCAGTTAGCAGCCCTCAAAGAAGAACGACTTCAGCAAAATCAACCCTCTCAGGAGTCTGCCTCCCCATCAGAGACAGCAAAACCTTCACCAGCACAATCAACCCCTGCGCCCCCCATTGCAACTCCCCAATCAGCAACCCCCCCTGAGTCTCAAGACACTGCTTCTAATACCGAGAAAAAAGAGAAATTTACTCTTATTCAATCAGATTTAGCCAAAAGACTCGATACAACTCCAAGTACCATTGGCCGCCGTAAAACGGATGCTAATTTTGCCGAATGGAGTCAAAGTAAAGATCCTGAAGGCATCGCTTGGAAATATCTGCGAAAGTCTAGGGTATTTATTCCTGTTGATCCCGATAAGCGTTATCTTTGACGCTCTCCTTACTGGAGTTAACCGTCAAATATAAAGCTTTGTTACGAATTTAGTCAAGTAGGAACAAAAGTTGATATATTAATAAGTGAAGCAAGTAAAGCTTCCCTGGCAGATCAAACAGCCCAGTGAAAGTCAAAAGTAAAACCAAGAGGTAAGTAAACGCTGTTTAAATTAACATCTGTCTCGTATCCGACAACAACACCCAATCCGAAAACGGATAATTCCTCAAATGGGTAAATAGGAAGTAATACCGCAAGGTGAGCTTAAAAGGTGGAAGGAAAAATTAAGCGTTTGTTAGGTATCTTCAGATAGTATCACATAAGGGAGGAATGGAACCGTAAGTTAGGACTTGGGTGTTGTTTGTTATGTTAATTAATGGATTATGATTAATTAAGTGATTGAGGTTGGACTATAATTAAGATTGTATTTTTTATAGCAGGGTTTTCTTATGTCAACCCAGTCCCAGGACCAACGAATTGCTCAAAAAAAATGTTTAATAGAAATTATTAGAAAAATTCATGAAATTGTCAAACTAGACGAAGCTTGCCAATTGCTCACCACCGAAGTCAAGACATTACTCAAGGTAGATAGAGTATTAGTCTATGAGTTGGAAGGGGGATTTTGGGGAAATAACGGACAATTATCAAACCTTTCTGGCGAACCGACCCTCTTATTCCCAGATAGCTTAGAACAAGTTGCGCTAGGAGATAAGCAATCAACCCTAATCCTAGCAGAAAATGTGGAAAGTTGTCTAGAAATAGGCAAGCAGATCACCCAACTGGTGTTTCCCATCACCTCTAAACAAAGAGAATGGGGACTGCTAATTATTAATCATAGTTCACAACCGCGTCATTGGCAACCAGAGGATACCAACATTGTGCAGGAAGTTGCCTTTCATCTTAGTATTGCAGTGGAACGCTACAAAATGAACCAAGAACAACAACAGCAAGAGCAAATTCTCAATCAAGCGGTTGAAACAGCCATAGAACAACACACCACTATCGCTAATATTATTGATAAAATCCGTCGTTCCCTCAACATCAAGACCATTTTAACCACAGCCACCGAAGAAACCCAAACACTCCTCAAATGCGATCGCGTGGTTGTTTATCGCTTCAATGCAGATTATAGCGGAGAATTTATAGCCGAGTCAGTCGGGGCAGGTTGGCGATCGCTCGTAAGCCAACAACCCGAAGATGTTGACAACAATAACAATATCAAAGACTGTACCATTAAACTCTTAGATAAAGAATTAACCGACACTTACTTACAAGAAACTCAGGCAGCCATTTTTAAACCTTGCGACTTGTTTCGGGTATGTGACGATATTTACCAAGCCGGGTTTTCCCAATGTTATCGACAACTGCTAGAAAGATACCAAGCCCAAGCTTATATTATTGTGGCTATTTATAAAAATAAATCCCTGTGGGGACTCTTTGCTGCCTATCAAAATAGCAGTCCCCGTCATTGGGAAACCACAGAAATTAACTTTATGGTACAAGTGGGGGTAAATTTGGGCATTGCCTTACAACAAGGGGATCTCTTAGCCCAAACCCAACAACACGAACAACAACTCCAAACCGCTTTAGAAACTGCCTTACAACAACAGGCCGATACTTTACTCAAGATTAACCAAAAAGAGCGATCGCTGGGGTTGGTCATCGATAAAATTCGTCAAACCCTAGACTTAAAGACTATCTTCCAAACGGCCGCCACAGAAATGCAGAAACTGTTAGGGGTGGAACATATCACCATCTATCAGTTTGATCCCAGTTATGGAGGAAAGTTTATTTTTGAATCGGAACCTGGGGACTTTGTTTCCTTGGCCGGGGTAACTTGGAACGATGACTATTTACAACAAACCCAAGGGGGAAGATTTAAAGAGAATCAACCCTGTATCATCGATGATATTCAACAAGATCATCGCTTTGCTGATTGTCATCTGCGAATGTTAGAGAGTTTTGGGGTGAGATCCTTAGCGATTGTGCCTCTGTTCCAAGGTCAGCAACTATGGGGACTGTTGGCGGGGTTTGAACATAGTCGTCCCAGACAGTGGCAAGATGAAGAAATTAACTTATTAAAACGAGTTGCCCATCATATTAGTGTGGCTTTGCAACAAAGCTTTCATGTTCGACAAATTCAAGAATATGGTCAAGAACAGGCGATGCTGGTGCAGCAAGAACGAACTTTATTGGAAGTGATTGATAAAATTCGTCGCACTTTAGATTTAGAGACAATTTTTCAAACCGCAGTCACAGAAATTCGTCATCTGTTAAAAGCAGATCGGGTATGTATTTTTCAGTTTGACCCTGACTCAGAGTTTGCCGTGGCAGAATTAATTTCCGAAGATGTCGCCTCTGGGTATTCTTCTGCTTTACAAGCAAAAGTAGAGGACCATTGCTTTGCTAAACATAAAGAACCCTATTATCAACAAGGTCATGTATTTACCATAAACGATCTCAGTCAGGCCCACTTACTCTCCTGTCACCGTCACATTTTAGAGCGGTTTCAAGTGAAAGCGAATATGGTCGCCCCTTTATTGATCGGAAATCAACTGTGGGGGTTACTGTGTATTCATCAATGTTCCGCTCCTCGTCAATGGAAACCTCTAGAAAAAGGGTTTATTATTAAAATAGCCACCCATCTCAGTGTGGCCATTCAACAAGCAGCTTTACTCAAAGACAGTCAGCAACGTGCGAGGATTCTTGAAAGGACATTAAAACAAGTCCAAATTCAAAAACAACATTTAGGTGAGGTCGCTAGCCAAGAAAAGGCTTTAGCGCGGGTGGTTGAGCGAATTCGTCAAAGTTTGAAGGTAGACTCTATTTTTGCCTCCACAACCGAGGAAGTGAGAGAGATGTTAAACTGCGATCGCGTGGTGGTGTATCGTTTTTGGGAAAATTGGGGAGGAGAATTTTTATATGAGTCCCTTGGAGAAGGATGGAAACCTTTGGTCGGTGATTCAGCAACCAAACCGATCTGGGAGGATACTTATCTTCAAGATACCCAAGGAGGGCGTTATCGTAACCAGGAAACCTTCTCACTCAGCGATATCGAGACAGCCGAGTTAACCCCTTGTCATCGAGAGCTTTTACAGCAATTCCAAGTTAAGGCGTTGCTGACAGTTCCTGTGTTTGTGGGGGATCAACTTTGGGGAATTTTGGGAGCGTATGACAATCAGAAACCGCGATATTGGTATAAACGGGAGGTGGAATTACTCAAACAAGTGGCTAACCAGTTAGGGGTTGCGGTTTATCAAAGCGAGTTACTGAGGCGAACTCAACAACAGTCAGAAACGCTGCACACTACATTAGCGGATCTCAATGCCATTGTTGATAATTTAGGGGATGGATTATTAGTGGTCGATATTTACGGTAAAATTACTCGCTACAACCCTAGTCTACTCTCCATGTTTAATATTACATCCTCATTATTAGGAAAGCAAGTTTTAGACATTTTTCCCCCTGAATTATCTCCTTTACTAGAAAGCAAAGAATTAAACAAACAAGAAGCAGTTACGGTAGAAATTCCTTTATCTAATAATCGCATTGGACAGGCATTGGCTAGTTGTATTATTAAAGAACAAGAAGAGACTAAGCCAGAATATCTTGGGGTTGTTATTTTAATTCGAGATATTACCAAAGAACGGGAAATAGAACGAATGCAACGGAATTTTTTGTCGATGGTTTCCCATGAGTTAAGAACTCCGTTGACTTCAATTGTTGGCTTTTCTTGTTTAATTAGAGATAAACTTCATGATGTAATTTTTCCCCAAATAAAACACCACGATAGCCAGACAAACAAAGCTGTTGATCGCATTAAACAAAACCTAGATATTGTGGTATCTGAAGGAGAAAGATTAACAAAGTTAGTTAACGACTTTTTGGACATGACAAAAATTAAATCAGGGAAAATAACGCTGAATTTATTTCCTGTTAAACCGAGTGTCATTTTGAGTTGGGCGATCGCTTCTAGTACCCCTTTATTTGACGCATCTTCTGTGGAGTTAATACAAGAGTTTTCCGAGGATTTACCAACTATTTTAGGGGATGAAGATCGCTTGATCCAAGTGTTTGTTAATTTGATTTCTAATGGCTTTAAATTTACAGAAACTGGGTTTGTCACCTGTCATGCTGAAGCAGATCACAACAATTTAGTGATTTCGATCACGGACACAGGTATTGGAATCGCAGAAGATGATTATAGTAAAGTGTTTGAACCGTTTCAACAAGTCGGTAATATTTTAACGAACAAACCAAAAGGAACGGGATTGGGTTTATCTATTTCTAAACAAATTATTGAACAACATGGAGGGAAAATTTGGTTTACTAGCGAACTAGGAAAGGGAAGCACATTTTTGGTTAGTTTACCCTTAGCAAAATAAAGTTTAGGTATTTAACCGAGTATAACCATTTTTGAATGTTAATGTAGAAGTTTAACTAAGGTTAAATTTAAGATTGATAAACCAAAAACATAACCAATATCTAATTGAGAAGAATCACAAATTTTCTTAATTAAGTAAAACAATTTTATAACTAAATAATACATAGTTGATATTGGGTTGTATTTGACTTCCTAGTATCTGTTTTTGCTATGTTTTTTCTAAAATTCATACCTTAAGTAATCTTATTTTTATCCTTAAACCTTAAGAAAATCTTGATCTTAAATTGTGAAAATGAAAAAAATTTTAATTGTTGATGATGAACCCAATATTATTATTTTAATGGAGCAAGTTTTAGAAGAATTAGAAAATGAAGGCGTTTTAATTTTAACAGCAAACGATGGACAAAAAGCATTAGAAATGATTCAAAAAGAAGAACCTGATTTAGTGTTTTTAGATGTAATGATGCCCCAAATTAGTGGACTAGAAGTGTGTGAAACAGTGAAAAAAGACCCTCATCTTTCCCATATTTATATTATCCTTCTAACAGCTAGGGGACAAAGCTTTGATGAGGAAAGCGGAATGAAAGCTGGGGCCGATCTTTACATCACAAAACCGTTTCGTCCTAAAGAAGTATTGCTAAAGTCTAAAGAAATTCTAGAAATTGATCAAGTATAATGAAAAGGAGTAGTTAGGCAATTTTAAGCCATTTCAGTATTGGTAACAGTTTTTAATACCCATTGTTCTCTGTATGCTATTGATGTCTGACTACTGATCTTACTCGTTCTTTGTCACCCTACTATTTCTTTGTCACCCTACTATGATTCAGGTTAAATTAAAAAAGTTACTCAGAAAACATGAGCTTAATTCGTTATTAGAGAATTTCACCAAGACATTTAATCTATCATTTTTTATTAGTGATACTCAAGAAAATATAGTGTGGGGTAATTGTAATCACAGTTTTGATTATCATTATCCTATTATGATCAATCAGCAAATTCTAGGTCAGGTTAATGGTGAAACCGATAAGATTAACGCAATTTCTCAAATGTTAAATTATATTGTTAACAAAGAATTTGAAAAAAAACTATTAGCTGCTGATACATTAGAAAAATATGAGGAAATCAACTTTTTATCTGATATTTCTCATCAACTTTCAAGGTGTTTTACCTTTGAGGATCTCATGGAAGTTGTCACAAAAGAAACGAATAAATTGCTCAAAAGTTCGCAAATTTCTGTTAAGTTATTAAACAAAAAAGGAGAGTTAAATATTTTTTCATATTCATATCAAGAAAAAGAGTTAAAAAAAACCCAAGGAAGCATTGAAAGTATTAGTGGTTATGTCTTACGTTCTGGAAAAGCAGAAATTGTCAATAATGTTCATAAAGATTCTCGATATATTTCTCAAAATAGTAATATAAAGTCCCTTATTTGTGCGCCATTAAAAGTACAAAATAAAACCATTGGAGTTATCAAAGTTAGTCACCATGAATTGGTTAAATATACCAGCGAACAATTGAAATTATTTACCTCCCTCACTTCTCAAGTCGCTATTGCCATTCAAAACAGCCAATACTATGATCAACTAATAGAATATTCTCAAACCTTAGAACAAAAAGTTATGGAACGAACCGAAGCTTTAGAACAGTCTAAAAAAGAGTTAGAAGCATCTAATCAAGCGTTAGAGAAAGCTAAAGAAAAATTAGAATATTTAGCTACAGTTGATGAACTAACGCAAATATATAATCGACGTTACTTTAATGAATATTTAGAGCGAGAATGGCGAAGATTAGCAAGAGAAAGAAAGTTTATTTCTTTAATCATATGTGATGTAGATTACTTTAAACTTTATAATGATTATTATCATCACCAAGCTGGGGATCAGTGTTTATATAAAGTAGCTCAATGTCTGAAAAATTTAGTCAAAAGACCAACAGATTTAGTCGCACGGTTTGGAGGAGAAGAGTTTGTCATTATTCTTTCTAATACTAACCGTTTGGGTGCGGAAAAAGTAGCAGAGAAACTCTGTAAAGCGATTGAAGCTTTAGAGATTCCTCACTATTATTCTGAGTGTAGTTCTCATGTTACGGTTAGTTTAGGGATTGCTACTACCATACCTACCTCACAATTTTCTCCTCAAAAGTTAATTAAAGCTGCTGATAAAGCACTGTATGAAGCTAAAAATATGGGAAGAAATGGTTTTTGTGTTGCTGAGTTCCGTCCACAGATTATCTAAGATTTTGGCCAGACTTTTTTCTGATTAATGGGTTGTTCTTCTCTTGGGGGAACAGTTCTTTCTTCCATAAAGTAAATTTCTAGACTTTCTAACTGTTGATCAGCAGAATGGTTACTATTCCATTCTCGAATTAAGTAGTCAACAAAATGAGGATAAAGTTTTTGTCCAATGGCACGATTAAGGTTAATATAATAGACACGCCATTGAATAGTTTGATAGCGTTGTCGACGTTGTTTTAAAGTGGGTTTGTCCCAAGAAATGGGACTATTTTTATCAAGAAGATTAACCGTTTTTCCATTGTTTAATTTTCCAATAATAACGTGCCATCCGTCGTCTCTAGGAGGTGCCGGTGCAAAAATACTCCAAGATTGATCTAAACGAGTTAAGTAACCAATAATATTAATATGTTGAAAAGTGCGACGATTGAGAAAATTACGGGTCGATAAAATCCAATCTTTTTTATTATTATTACGATAGGCTTTGTTACGGGAAACTGTTTGATCGACAAACCCTTTTAAATTCCAAATGGTTGTTAAAAATAATAATAATAAGACAACTAAATTAAAAGGAGAAGAAGACTGGATAGTTAAAGGACGAAACTTAAAGGGTTTTGTGAATTTTCCAGCAACTTTTCGATTAGAAGCAATGATTTGATAAAATTTTGTTCCCCCATTCATGATCGGTTTCCAACGTAATAAAGGTTCTAAGAAAGATAAAATGGGAGAGAGACTTACCACATAAGCAATCGCTTCAAATTTATAATGACGATTTTCTTGCCAATCTACCACAACCCAAGAATTTTTTTCTAACATATCTTCATAGATGGATTCGTAGTCTTGTGCCTCTAATAAGGGAGTTCCTGGTAAGATTAATAGGGTACGAATTCCATGAACCACTTTCTTACAAAAACCACAATCTTTATCATAGTAAATAGTTAATCCTTGCCGAGATTTAGTGGTAATTTTTTCTTGTGCTTTATCCCAAACTTCTGTGGGTAATAATGCCAACCAATTAAAGATACTAAGATAACTTAAAACCCCAATTGCAAAACATAATTCAAAGCCAATATGTAAGAGAATAAAAGAAATAATAGCGAGACAACGAAAGAAGCTAGTACGAAAAGGAATAAAAATTAAAAAAGGTCCAATCCATTCAAAAATTAATGCACCAAAGGTGAGTAGTTGTAAAATAGGAAGAGGAAAACCTAATAGAAAATGACCAAATTCAGTGGCATATTGATCAAAATGAAGAGAATAATAAACTGCATCTCCATCAGGCCACCAGATTTCACTTTTTGTCTTATAAGCTGCTGACCAAGTATAAATAAATATTAGTTGTACCATAAAGGCCAATGTGGCTGCATTCATAACCTTTTTTGGTAACGGTTTCGGGTTAGAATTTAAGGCACTATCGATAGAATAAGCACAACCTAAGGGCAAAAAGATAGACCAAAAAAGCATCGCTCTTAAAACATCATCCCCTGCAAAAATCAAAGCAGGATTACGATTTTGGAGAGAAATATTTAACGCCCAAACAGCAATAACAGCTAGTCTTGTACGATAGCCAACTAATAAAAGTAAACAAAGAAGAAAGGCAATTATAAATAAAAAAACTTGAAAAAATAAACTACCATTCAGCAAATTAAATGACCAATACCAAGGATGAAGTAAAGAATCAGGTGCCGGTTTAAGGGCAATAAAAGAAGCAAATAAGTTAGAATGTAAGGCTTCTCTAGGAAGTAATCCTTGATCCGTATAATGAGCAGAAACTGCCTTAAAACGACTGAATAAATCAGCCATAACGACTAAGGCTAAACCGATCCGAAAAACAGCAAGCGATCGCAAATCTAAGCCAAAAATATTAGTTAATTTTGATAACTTTTCTTGATTCATATTGACTATTAAATTTTATTATAAAAATTGTTTAGGTAACTATTCACTGTTCACTGTTAACTGTACTAATAACTGGTTTTAATTGTTCGGCTAATTGTTCTGATCTCAGTTGTCTCGCTTCAAAAATGAGGTGATGATGGGTATCAGCAAATAAACTAGAATCCGTCTTCAGATTATAATCATTTGTATCATAAACAAGAGGAGCAATTTTGCTTAATTTTTTGGTGATATCCTCCATATTTGATAAGGTTTTCTCATCGTGACTGGCGTAAACCCAAGGCAAAGATAAAATTAAAGTAGCATCTTTTGCCTCGACTTCTTGACGAAATTGTTTAATACGTTGGACTGCATGAGGAGAAATGGATTGATGAATTTTCCATTGCCACCATTTTCCTTGACGATATTTAACCGTACTGGGATCACCTCTTTGGGTTAATGGATCAGAATAATAACCTGTAAAACGGCCTTTTTCCACTACATCAACCGCAGATTTGATGATAGGCCTGAGACTCGGAACTCCCTGCATCCAAATGGTTTCCACTAACTGTTGAGGAGGAACCCCACCCAGTCCGGGTCTTCCGATGGCAACCCCAAAAGGGGCCGAACGTTCCAGCAAACCATCTTGATCAAGTAAGATAAGGTCTTCAGGAATCAACAGAACTATGTCTCCTGGACGCACCGCTTTGAGAATACTCGGTAAGATAACATTTAAACCCACCGGGCCGTCTAATCCCATGTTGAGGACAGGGATACCTAGCTTTTGTGATAAAACATCGGAGTCCAGGGAATGATGGGCCCCAGAACCGCCTAAAATCAATAATCGAGGAGAATCTTTAACTTGCGCTGCTAGGGACATTTTTTCAAAATACATCCCCCGTAACCAGCTTAATTCACCGCCATAATAAACATTATAGACAAACCCCAATGACCAAGCTGCCGTCGCTGCGATCGCCCAAGGAGCTAATTTCCAAAGTTTCTGCATAATCCTTTAACATGGTATAACATTGTCTCAGTTTAGCTAATAAAGCCATTTCATAAAAATGATTAGATATGGATTATCTTGGTTTATTATAGGTGCTGGTGTCGTTTTTTCTTTGTATTTATTGGGACAAGTTCCTGAAGGGGTTTATTTTAGTGGGGATGGTGGCCTTAAAGCTTTATTAGCGCAACAATTAAGTGAGGGAATTTTTCGCATTGATTTAATCACTCCTGATGCTGAGTGGGTTGGTCAACTTTGGCAGGATGGGTTATATCCTTATGAAGAACCGTTTGTTTATTATTTGAATGATCGTTATTATATTACCTTTCCTTATCCGTTTTCTTTAATTACTGCCCCTTTTTATACCTTGTTGGGTGAACGGGGTTTATATGTTATTCCTGTGGTTTCTACCTGGTTGATTTGGATTGGTTTTAATGTTTATTGTCGTTATTTAAAATTGAGTCATTTGCAGCAATGTTTAGCTGTCTTTCTCTTGATTTTTGCTTCTAATTTGACTTTATACAGTGGAATGTATTGGGAACATACTTTAGCAGTTCTCTTTTGTTTAATTGGTATGATGATTTTACTCATTCCCAGAGAATTAGTGACCATAAAAGAAGCAATTTTAAGTGGTTTTTTTGTTGGTTTATCTGCTTGGATACGCTCAGAATTTTTGGCGATGATTGCTACTTTAACTTTTCTAGTTGGAGTGATGATAATTGTCCGATTATTTTCTGATCTGAACTCAGAAAATGATGTTGATTTGGCCAAGAAACTGAAGTTAGATAAACTCTTATATTTGGGTGATAAGGGCTGGATTTTTATTCTCACTATGTATGCTACTGTTAGCTTGTTTTTTATTACTAATAAATTAATCTATGGTCATTTTTTAGGAATTCATGCCTTACAAATTGTCGAAGAATTTTCTATAATTAGACGGTTAACGGAAGCTTGGGAGAGTTTTCTGGAAATTATTGTTACCTTTTTTGAGTATTTTCCTGTTGCTTGTTTTTCTTTACTTTACTTATTATTATTTCTCATCACAAAAAGCTTTCAAGAAAAAACCGCTAAAATTATTTTGGTTGCTCTAATTATCTTTTCCTTAATTACCAGTGTTTATTGGTTTAATACTCATGGGTTAGACGAAATTAAACTTTTTGTTAAACTTTATGGTGTTGTGATTATCTTGTCAGCAATTTGGCTATTTTTAACTTGGAAGGAAGAGATTAATATAACCCAAAGAATGGCTTTAGTTTATGTGATTGGTTTATTATTTACTGCGGGAGTTGCTTTATTAGTAGATTCTGGTTCAGATGAAATTGCAGTAGGAGGAAAACAATGGGGACAGAGATATCTACTCATTTTGCTTCCTTTTTTCTCAATTATAATTGTTCAACAATTGCAAGTTTTTCTAAACAATTCAAAATCCATCCTTAAATATTATACAATTTTCTTATTTTCCATATTTGTGATGATTGGATTATATAAAAATATTTATTTAGGCACTACCTCTTTTCAGAAAACCCATCAAGGAGTTTCTTCAGCTATTGAATTTTTAGCCAACGATTCTCGTCAAGTCGTGGTTGTTTCTCATCAATACGCAGCACAAATATTAGAGTCTCCATTGAGAAAAGATAAACTATTTTTTCGTGTCGATAAACCAGAAAATTTAATTAAGCTAGGTCAAACATTAATCAAGAATAATCAAGCAGATTTTATTTATGTTTGTTATCCTTTCCGTAAATGTGAAATTCCCGATTCTCCATCTAAAGCATTCACATTAGAAGATAAGAGTAAGTCTGTTTTTCAGGTTCAATTTAATTCTTTGGGGAAAAAAGGCAAATATACCATCTATGAAGCAAAAGTGATAGCTCAAAATTAAGTTAATTAAGATAAAATTGCTCACTTAATTCGACATTAACCAAACAAGCTGATACAATTTAAAATTGAACCTAGTTTTTTTCTCATTCCATTAAACTTAATATCATGATTCAACAAACCAATACTCAAACCATGATCGAAGAAATTACTTACAATGGTCAAGTATTAGCCATTATTCTTCCCTCTGAGTTTCGTCAACCAGGAATTCATTTTTTTACCCCGGATAGTTATTCTCAGCAACTCGCTTATATGAGACACCCAGAAGGAAAAATTATTAAACCTCACATTCATAAACAAGTTCGTCGAGAAGTTTTTTATACCCAAGAAGTGTTATTAATTAAAAAAGGAAAACTGCGGGTTGATTTTTACAACGATGATCGAGATTATTTAGAAAGTCGTATCTTAAAAGCAGGGGATGTTATTCTTTTAATTAAAGGGGGTCATGGTTTTGAAGTATTAGAAGAATTAGAAATGATTGAAGTTAAACAAGGTCCTTATGTTGGGGATAATGACAAAGTTCGTTTTTCAGGTATTGATGGAAGTCAAGCCGATGTAAAATAAAAACTGAAATTAGCTCAATAAGAATTCATTGTTAAAATACAACTATTATGGCAGACTTTATCCCTGTTAATGAACCTTTACTCGATGGTAATGAGAAACAATATTTGAACGAATGTATTGACACCGGCTGGATTTCTTCAGAAGGTCCTTTTGTCAAAAAATTTGAAGCAGAATTTGCTCAAACTGTCGGAAGAAAACACGCAATTACTGTCTGTAATGGTTCGGTTGCTTTAGATGCTGCGGTAGTTGCCTTAGATATCCAAGCAGGAGATGAGGTCATCTTACCAACCTTTACCATTATATCCTGTGGTGCAGCCATTGTCAGGGCAGGTGGTGTTCCTGTAGTGGTAGACTGTGATCCTATCACCTGGAATATGGATGTTCGCCAAATAGAAGCAAAAATTACCCCTAAGACAAAAGCTATCATGGTGGTTCATATTTACGGCCTACCAGTAGATATGAACCCGGTGTTAGAAATTGCTAATAAATATGGCTTAAAAATTATCGAAGATGCAGCAGAAATGCACGGACAAACCTACAGGGGTAAACCTTGCGGTAGTTTTGGAGATATTAGTACCTTTAGCTTTTATCCTAACAAGCACGTTACTACAGGGGAAGGGGGAATGATTGTCACCGATGATGATAGTTTAGCCCAAAAATGTCGGTCTTTACGAAATCTTTGTTTTCAACCCCAAAGACGCTTTATTCATGAAGAGTTAGGTTGGAATTTTCGCTTTACTAACTTACAAGCTGCGGTTGGTTTGGCCCAATTAGAAAGGTTACCAGAATTTGTGCAAAAAAAGCGAAAAATGGGGGCTATTTATACCGAACTTTTATCAGAGGTTTCTCAATTAGACTTACCCTTAGTTAAAACGGATTATGCTGATAGTATTTATTGGGTTTATGGGATGGTTTTAAAAGATCAAGTTCCCTTTGATGCAGCAGAAGCAATGCAACGCTTACGAGAGAGAAAAATAGGAACTCGTCCCTTTTTCTGGGGAATGCACGAACAACCCGTATTTCATAAAATGGGATTATTAAAAGATGTTTCTTGTCCAGTAGCAGAAAGATTATCCCGTCGTGGTTTTTATATTCCCAGTGGGTTAGCTTTAACAGAAGAACAAATGAAACAAGTGGTAATAGCTGTTAAAGAAGTGTTTAAATAAAGTTAGTTAAATAGATAGTAGTCATGGTACAAACGCCCTCTAAAAGTTTGACCTTAGCGGAGTTTCTGCAACTACCAGAAACGAAACCCGCAAGAGAATATATTGATGGTCAAATTATTGATAAACCTATGCCACAAGGAAAACATAGTGCCATTCAAGGAGAATTTATAGCTACCATTAATGCTATCATGAAACCGAAACGTATCGCCAGGGCTTTTCCTGAATTGCGTTGTACTTTTGGCGATCGCTCAATTGTTCCTGATATTGTGGTCGTTACTTGGGATCATATTCCTCGTGATGAAAACGGAGAAATTGCTAATATCTTTTCCATCGCACCAGATTGGACAATTGAGATTTTATCACCGGATCAAAGTCAAACCAAAGTAACTAAAAATATTCTACATTGTCTCAAGTATGGCACACAAATGGGTTGGTTAATTGATCCTAGTGAGCAAACCATATTTATTTATCATCCCAAACAAGCAACAGAAGTATTTGATAAACTAGATTTAAGACTCCCGATGCCATCTTTTGCTCAAGAAATAAACCTTACCGTTAAAGATGTGTTTGCTTGGTTATTAGAATAAAACTAGCAAAATTTATGTTATTAAACTTAAAACAATTAGAAATACCTCCCGGCGATCGCTTAATATTAACTGCCTTAAAATGTCAAGATTATGAGCAAATTTTAGAAGAATTAGGAGAACATCGATCCCTTCTTTTATCTTATAGTCGGGGAACTTTAGAAATTATGACCCCTTTATTTATTCATGAAAATACTAAGGTTTTGATAGGAGATTTTAACCTAAGTTTTCTGCTTAATCCAACCAGACACATAACTTGTATTACTATTATCAGTATTTTTATAAAAAAGTTCATACCATATTTTATCATTTGCAAGAGATTTAACTTCGTTTTTTACAAATAGTTTATCTTTTTGATTTGTTCCAAATAGTCTATTACGTAGTCCATTATTTTTATTTTCTTTACGTAATAATTTTTGCTCTTCCTGATTACAAGTATCATATTTCTTCGGTGTAGTATTAGAGATATGTTTTTGATTAGGTATTAACTTTCTATCATTATCATTGATTGTTGGATAATAAACTAAAGGTGAAGTACATTCTAAATCTTTAATGGTTAGTTCACTCTCTAATGAATCAGGTTCCACAAATATCTTGGAACCATTGATTATAATATTAGAATCCGTTTGTGGTTGTTTTTTTTGCTCATTTTCTACAAGAACATTAACATTATTTATTGTTACTTTAATATTATTTTTTGCTTCTGTCTTTTTGGATTTTTCCGAATTTTTATTAACTTTAAATTCTAGTATTGCTGTTTTCTCATCTTTATTAACTTTAGCTATTACTTGATTATATCCTAGTATTTTAGGCTTACTACTTATATAAGTATATATTGTTTCTTTACTTTGACCTGAATTTTTGATAGTTCTTTTAACTTTTCCTTTTTTGATTTCTACAATTTGTGTATTTTCATTGTAAAGGTTCATAAAAAAAGTATCTTTATCATTATCATGACGAAATATTTTGACTGAATAATCATAATTTTTACCATTAGTTTGTTGATTTTGATTAACTTCAAATCGTAAAACAGTTTGAAAAGAAGCTTCTACATCACATCCAGGATTAAATTCTTCTTGAATATATGTAGCATTGGGAGCAAAGTCTTTAGAGATTTTGGATACACTATAGTTATCTTGCAAAAATGGGGTAATATCTTTTTTACCACCATTCAAACAACTATTTTGTTTTTTAGATAAAATAACATAATTTTTATCTAATTCTTCTAAAATTACCAGTTTTTTAGTTTTACAGTTGATAGGTTTTGTACTTTCATCGAAATCTAGACAAGCTTTATTCTCTAGGTTTTTCTCAAACAGTTGTATTTGATTTGGATCTATTTTATCTGACTGAAATATTAATTGTATTTCTTGTGGATAACCACCACCAAAAGTACCTGTTATTAAAGGATATAGTTGACGAGAATAGTTTTGCGTTAACACACTAATAATTATAATAAACAAAAAAACTGTTAACAAAAAAAACAATTTTTTAAACGATCCAGAGGGGAGAGCAATATAGCTCCTATATAATAATAAAAAATTGAATAAACTCAAAGATTGAGTCCAAAACCAACCTAAGTTTAATGTGAAATTATTTATTTCTCCTGAAAAGAGACTCCCTATATCTTGAACTTGGAAAAACTCCATTAACCAATGAAATAATCCAATATATGAAACCAATACACCAAGGAAACCGAAAATTAACCCTACTATGGTGAATGAAGATGTTAATGATACCAGAAAACTTTGAATTACTAAAAAAGCACATGGTACCAGCAAAATGACTAAGAAAATAACACCTGTACTTACGTAACGAAATGACAAAACTTGGATTTGGTTTACCCCATAAGTAGATAAGTGAAATCTTACAATTAAAAAACCCAAAACATAACACACTGTTCCTATAAATGCTGAAGTGGGAATCAAATTAGAAAGACTAGGAGTAGGAGGAGAGGGAGGAGGGGGAAGAGGGGGAGGAGGAGGAGGAGGAAGAGGGGGAAAAACTACCATACTGGGTTGGAGATATATAGAATTTGTTAAAACTCTTAGGAGAGTAACAAAAGAAAAAGAGGAAAATATTATTTTTTTCCGAAGGAGAAAGCACTTGTAATTATTTTCTGGAAGAAAGTTTCACGATATTTTTCACTGGTTATAAACCAAAGAGGCCACAAAACTGTTAATTGAAGTTTAGTGTATGTATCTTTATTATAAGTAGTAGCATAATCATAATTATCCCACAAAAATTTACCTATACCTCCATATAACACTAACAACAAAAACAATAACACACGTATATCCATTTCGATACCTTCTCTAGCAAAGAACAATTAATGGTTAACCAACCTATCTCGATTATATTTCGCTAATAAGAAAATCATAACATGATCATTATGAAACTTAACTATACGATTATTTCTTGAGAGAGATAAGGATAACCATCGCTTATCCTATCATCTTAACACTTAATGAATATCATCTAACCCTGGTTTTTGAACAGATTAAACTTTTCTTTTATTCAACTTCCGCAACCAAAATCCTCCCATAACTGCAATGGTTAATGATACAAACCCAGTAGTAGATTGTAGTAGTAAAAAGCCGCCAATGGCGAACATACTACCAAACATCACTAAAATAGCTGCTAATACTTTTAAGATATCATTGCTTAAATTTTGTGCTGGTTCTAACCCGGTTTTGTATTGTTGATATTGCCAACCTATTCCCCCAGGACGAACCCGAGTATAAAAACTTAACAGGGTTTCTTCATCTTCAGGAGGGGTTAAATACATAACAGTTATCCATACCAACGCAGTCAGCACAGAAATTCCCAGTAACCGCCAACCAAAGTCAGGGAAAATGTTATTAATCTCAGGATTAATAGTAGTAATTAAACCTATAAAAAATCCTGCAATCATGGCTGATAACTCAGCAGCAGCATTAATTCGCCACCAAAACCAACGTAAAATTAATACCAGTCCAGGACCCGTTCCAATGGCAATCACTAAACGAAAGACAGTCCGAACATCCGTCGCATAAAAAGCAGCAATTGATCCTAAAATAGTCACTAAAACTGATGCTAATCTCACCGCATTCGTTAACTCTTGATCCGAAGCTTGAGGGCGAAAAAAACGACGGTATAAATCATTAGTTAAATAGGAAGCACCCCAATTAATTGATGTAGAAATGGTACTCATAAAAGCAGCAATTAAAGAAGCTACCACTAACCCTAAAACCACCGAAGGTAAATAGGTTAACATTAAAGTAGGATAAGCCAGTTCAGCATCTTCTAAATTCGGTAATAAAACCATCGCTGCTAATGCGGTAATAATCCATGGCCAAGTCCTAACAATGTAGTGAAGAATGTTAAAAAACCAAGTGGCTTTTTCTGCTTCTTTTTTGGCAGCTTCTTCTGTTTCTCCTTTTACTGCTAACAATCGTTGCACAAATTCGCCACCTCCATCACTACGACGAAATGACCACCATTGAACGAAAATATAAGCCGAAAATGTGGTCGCTGTGATGCCAGCAGCATCATTCCAAGTAAAGCTTAAACCCCCATTATTCGTAATAGGAATAAACGATAAAACATCAAAATTAGTTATTTCTTGAACATTAGGGATTAATTGGTGCATTCCTCCCGCATCACTCACCGCAATAATCGCCACTAACATGGCCCCAAACAGTCCCAAGAAAAATTGAAAAAAGTCGGTAACAACCACACCCCAAAGTCCCGAAACCCCTGTATAAATAAGAACAAATACACTTAAAGCAATCACTGTCCACAGTTTGGTCGCTTCTCCGGGAGAGAACCCCAAACTTTGCCATAAATTCAAAGCATCTACCACCTTAACCATCGCTAACATGGCGTAACCAATACCGATACAATTGATAGGAACCGCGAATAAAAAGGCTTTGGTTCCCCGTAAAATGGCTGCTGTGGAGCCACTGTAACGCAATTCTGTTAATTCAGCGTCCGTGACCATTTCCGACCGTCTCCACAGCCCTGCAAAGACGTAAATGAGAACAATATGGGCAATGCCAAAACTCCACCATTCCCAGTTTCCTGCAATTCCCCTAGAGGCCACAACACCGCAAATATACAAAGGAGTGTCAATAGAAAACGTGGTGGCGGCCATACTGGTTCCGGCTAACCACCAAGGAAGATTTCTTCCAGCAAGGAGGTTATTAACTAGACTTTTGGGTTCGTCGTCTTCATCATAAGTATCACTCTCTTGGTGGGACAACAATAACCCCAAAGCCATTGTCCCAAAAAGATAAATTAAGATAATAATCCAATCAATAAGCTGCATGGTTTAAATTTAGGTTATTTTATTTAAAGTTTGGTTGTGAGGATTTTCTGTGTTAAAACTTCAGTCGTCTAAACAGTGGATAAATCAGTTATCCCAAGTCAATGATTGGGTATTGTTAGGGTTATGGATGATTATTGGTGGGATTCTCCGCTTTACAAATTTGGCCGCTAAACCCCCTTGGACTGATGAATTTGCCACAATGGTGTTTAGTTTAGGAAATGATTTTCGGTCAGTTCCTTTGAATCAGGTTATTTCATTGGATACCCTTTTGCAACCACTTCGTGTTAATGGGGACGCAGGAATTAGTGATGTTGTTTCTTTATTGCTGCAAGAAGATAATCATCCTCCTTTGTATTTTGTTTTAGTTCATTTATGGGTTAAGTTATTTCAAACTGCGGGGGAATATGTAAATGTTGAAGTCATGCGATCGCTTCCTGCTTTATTGGGTATTTTATCAATTGCTGGGGTTTATTTTTTAGGAAAAATTGCTTTTCGTTCTCGGTTAGTAGGACAAATTAGTGCCAGTTTAATGGCCGTTTCTCCTTTTGGTATTTTCTTGGCGCAAGAAGCCCGTCATTACACATTAAGCATTTTATTTGTGATTGCTTCTTTACTCTGTTTAATCCTTACTCTCAGACATCTTTATCAGCAATCAATTATTCCCCTATGGTTAGTATTTACCTGGATATTAGTCAATAGTTTGGGTTTATCAGTTCATTATTTTTTTGTTTTAACCTTAATTTCAGAAGCCATAACTTTAGGGATTTTTATTTATGCTAAATTTAAACACAATTTATCCCAGTTCAACCAACGAAATTTAGTTCGTATTTTATCCGTTATTTTCGGAACATCAACCACTGGTTTATTGTGGATGTTTTTAGTGATTCCTCAAGGCTACGGTAATAACATGATCACTTGGATTCATCCGTTAAGTCATATTTTATACGCCATTAGTCCTCCATTCCAATTATTAGCGGTTTGGGTTCCTATGATTTCTTTATTACCAGTGGAATCTTCTTCTATTCCTATCGTTATTCTTTCTGGTTTAATTTTAATCTTATTCTTTATTTGGTTAATTCCTTATAGCATTAGAGGGATAAAAAAAGGATTAAACTCGAATCAATTTCGTCTCTCACTGTTAATTTTAATGACATTTTTCAGTGGCGTTATTACTTTATTTCTTATCATTACTTATGTTATCGGAGTTGATTTAACTCGCGCTGCACGCTATAGTTTTACTTACTTTCCTGCCGTCATAGTTTTAGTGGGAGCAAGTTTAGCTATTTTGTGGAATGAAATTAAATCAGAAAATAGGAAACTACAACAACAAAAAACCATAAATCCTTTAATTTTACTGAGGAAATTATATAATCAATTAAACTGTAATGGTCAATTGGCGTTTTATGCTGTTTGGTTTATGGGGTTTTTGGGCGCAATTACTGTTCTGATGAATTTAGGCTACCAAAAATATTATCGTCCTGAACAATTAATATCAGTTATTAATGAAAATTCATCTCAACCTGTTCTCATTGCCACCACTCACAAAAGTTTAGTTCAAGTAGGAGAAATGATGGGAATAGGATTAGAATTAAAGAGCGCAGGAGGCAGAAGGCAAGAGGTAGAAGGGATATTTAAACAAAATAATGATAATCAATTAGAAAATATTTCCTTTTTATTAATCAATCAAACCAAAAATAATGATCCACAATCAACTAAGAATCTCAAAGAAACAGTGAATAATCTATCTAAACCTTTGGAAGTGTGGGCAGTCAATTTCAATGCAGAAATTGAGCTAAATAATTGTATTGTTGATACCCAAAAATATCCCTACATTGATGGTTATGGATATAAAAGATATATGTGTAACTAATTAACTTTAATTGTGTTCTCAAATACTTAAGAAGTTATTAACATTTATTAATAGTTATTAACAGTTTTATTACCTAATATAAACGTAAATTAAGAAACTGTAATGACTTAAAAAAAATCTGAAAATAACTTCGATTGGCTCAAAAGTTGTATTAGAACAAAGACAAGTAATTAACAATTTGAGTCAATCCATGAAAACAAAACTAATTAGCAGAATTACAGCAGGAATCCTTGGACTCGCATCAGCTACCAGTTTAGGAATGGTTCAAGAAGCCCAAGCCGGAACTGTAAGTGCTATAGTAGATTTTTCAGTTGACGATGCCAGCTTAGAATTAAACACCGCCGACGGTACTACCAGTATTATCCCTCTATTATTTAACACTATAAATGGATCTGCTTTGGTCGGGCCTTTCCCCGGCAAGTCTGGAACCTCAGACAGTGATGTGTATGCAGGAGGGCCAATACAGTGTCCTGTTGATCTAGAGAATTCTGCTTCAGCAAATATTTCTGAACTTGGTCGCACTGGCTCTACTGACGTTGGCTCAGGCGTTAACTGTCTCACCAATGGCGGAAACACATTTGCCTTTGCTACCACCATTCTCGAAGGCGACAATCTTTCATCCAACGGTATCGCTGCTTACAATATTTTTACTGAGGGGTTTACTGTTCAAGCCGGTGATGTGCTTGACTTAGATGGTCTATTTACATTGTTTCTTGGGGCGGAGATTACAGAATTTACCCCAGGAGAGATGAAAACTGCTTCTGCGGAGTTCCTTGGTACCTACGAGATTTTGTTTAATGGCGAGCCACTTATTCCAGGACCACCACCAATCGACTTTGAAGTAACTCTCATGAATGAAAATGGTCTGGAGACAATTTTTCTTGAACTGATTGATTTTGATGAGTTACCAGGGGGTGTTGATGTCATCTTTCCAGAAAGTGGTATAGCAGAAATCCAGTTCGCTGTAAGTTCACAGGTCAGTGCTAGTATTATGCGAACCGCTCCCGAACCTTCTGCTATCATTAGTTTAACGACAGTGGGCATCGCTGCATTAGTTTCTCGGAATAAACGGAAAAACAGTGCTAAGTAGTATAATTCCTAGCAATTTTTGATAAATTGTCAATATAACTAAGTTAAAGGCAAGTTTATCTGGGATAGGTAAACTTGTTTTTTAAGGAAAGTTCATGGAAACTTAGACTGACTCGGTTTTCACCCATTTGTTGCTGAATATTAACTTTTGTTAAAATTATCAGAAAAATGCAAAAGAGCTTGAAAATTTGTAATTTTTCTATTAAAAATAAAGACACTAAATTAATCATTCAAGTCAACTATGAAAACAAAACCCATTAGCCGAATTAGCGCAGCAATCCTTGGACTCGCATCGTTTGCTACTTTAGGGGTAGCACAAGAAGCTCAAGCAGGAACTGTTACATCATCCTCTACTGTTGCGTTCGAGGATGTAACCCTTACCCTAAATGGAGATAGTGTTGTAGAGCTATTTTTCGATACTGTCAACGGAACTTCATTTGTAGACCTAGACGGAAACAGTGATGATGATTTGTTTGCATCAGGCCCTCTTCAATGTCCAAATTCCCTAACCGGTTCAGCTAGTGCAACTGTCCCCAATGGTGTCTCCAATTCAGGAGCCACCGTTGATTGTACGACTGATTTCGTAGACACATCTAATTTTGCTGAAACTGAGATGACAGGTAACCAAGGTCAAGCCAACGCTCTTGGTGCTTACACCATCTTTACCCAAAATTTTGATGTGGTTGCAGGTGATTTCCTTGACTTAACTGGTACTTTGAACGCCGAAGTTTTCGCAGAGATTGAAGATTGGAGTCCAGGAGAGACAAAAACAGCCGCTGCTGATTTTCTTGGAACCTATGAGGTTTTTCTCGATAACGTGGTAGTTTTTAGGGGACCACCATTGGACTTAGCAGTAGCTCTCGTTAATCAAAATGGAATAGAAACTGATGCTATCATCAACTTCCCCCTTGATGGTTTCGATTACACTTTTGACGATAGTGGTAGTGCAAGGATTCAGTTCTCTGCTCGTGAACAAGCGAGTAGTAGCATTGCGCGAGCACCCGAACCTTCTGCTGTCATTAGTTTAACGACAGTGGGCATCGCTGCGTTAGTTTCTCGAAATAAACGGAAAAACAGCGCTAAGTAGTATAATTCCTAGCAATTTTTGATAAATTGTCAATATAACTAAGTTAAAGGCAAGTTTATTTGGGGTAGGTAAACTTGTTTTTTAAGGAAAGTTCATGGAAACTTAGACTGACTCGGTTTTCACCCATTTGTTGCTGAATATTAAGTTTTGTTAAGATTGTAAGAAAAATCCAAAAAACCTTGAAAATTTTTAATTCTTCTATTAAAAATAAAGAGACTAAATTAATCATTCAAGTCAACTATGAAAACAAAACCCATTAGCCGAATTACTGCAGCAATCCTTGGACTCGCATCGGTTGCTACTTTAGGGGTAGCACAAGAAGCTCAAGCTGGAACTGTTACATCATCCTCTACTGTTGCGTTCGATGATGTAACCCTTACCTTAAATGGAGATAGTGTTGTACCTCTATTTTTCGATACTGTCAACGGAACTTCATTTGTAGACCTAGACGGAAACAGTGATCAGGATTTGTTTGCATCAGGCCCCGTTCAATGTCCAAATTTGTTATCTGGTGCAGCTAGTGCAACTGTCCCCAATGGTTTCTCCAATTCAGGAGCCACCGTTGATTGTACGACTAATATCGTAGACGCATCTAATTTTGCTGAAACTGAGATGACAGGTAACCAAGGTCAAGCCAACGCTCTTGGTGCTTACACCATCTTTAGCGACGATATTCCTGTTGTTGCAGGTGATGTCCTTGACTTAACTGGTATTTTGAACGCCACAGTTGTCGCAGAGATTGAAGGTTGGAGTCCAGGAGAGACAAAAACAGCTGCTGCTGATTTTCTTGGAACCTATGAGATTTTTCTCGATGACGAATTAGTTTTTAGCGGACCAGCATTGGACTTAGCAGTAGCTCTCGTTAATGAAAATGGAATAGAAACGGATTCTATCGTCGACTTCCCCCTTGATGGTTTCGATTACGAGTTTGAAGATAGTGGTAATGCAAGCATTCAGTTCTCTGCCCGTGAACAAGCGAGTAGTAGCATTGTGCGAGGAGTTCCTGAACCTTCTGCTGTTATTAGTTTAGCTGTTGTGGGTGTTGGTGCATTAGTTTCTCGCAATAAGCGCAAAAACAGTGCCAAGTAGTGTACTTCCTGACAATTTTTTATAAATCGTGAATATAATTAAGTTAAAGGCAAGTTTATCTGGAATAGGTAAACTTGTTTTTTACTGAGAATTATCTCATTCAATAATTTGAGGTGGTATAGCATTACTCACATCTTGCATCAGAACAAAAGTACTTAATTATACCAAATCCGGTTCCGGGACCCATCTTATCCTTGAGAAGAGGCAGGGGGCAGAAGGCAGGAGGCAGGAGGGAAGAAAAAACATTAAAAATAAGGTGATTTAATTTTTAAATGCCTTATTATTGATAATTTTACGCTTATGCTAGGTATTAAACCTCCTGCCTCGGAGCCTTTCAACTCGTGCCTCACACAAAATTAGGATTAAGTTTGAAGGTGCAAGATGTCAGATTACGCATTATGGTTAGGAAATTTATAAAATTGCAAAACCTTGTAGGCCGATGCACTGCCCACCTTACAGGAATGTCATAATCTTTCTTCGATAACAATTATTAAGTGATCAGGTACAATTAACGATTAAGAAAAGTTCACACAGCAGAGAAATAAATCTTAGATTTAATGGGGTCAGGAACCATTGTTTTATCCCCTTCTTGCCAATCTGCAGGACAAACTTCTTCGGGATTACTTTGAACGTGTTGTATGGCTTTGAGGGTGCGTAGGGTTTCAGTTACACTACGACCAAAGGAAAGATTATTGATGGTTGCGTGTTGAATAATTCCTTCTTTATCGATAATAAATAAGCCCCGTAAAGCTACCCCAGACTCAGGATCAAGTATATTATAGGCAGTGCTAATTTCTTTTTTGAGGTCAGAGACTAAAGGATAGGCGATGTCTCCTACTCCTCCTTCGGTGCGAGGGGTTTGAATCCAGGCCAGATGAGAAAATTCACTATCCACAGAAACCGCTAAAATTTCTGTGTTAATCTTAGCAAATTCTTCGTAGCGATCGCTAAAGGCGATGACTTCAGTGGGGCAAACAAAGGTAAAATCCAAGGGATAGAAAAAGAGGACAACATATTTGCCACGGTAACTAGACAGCTTTTTGGTCTGAAATTCTTGATCAATAACGACTGTTGCTGCAAAATCAGGTGCAACTTGTCCAACTCGCAAGCATCCTTCTATGGTCATCGTTTAGTCTCCAAAAATCAAATAACGGTGAAACCCGTCAGGATTGATGTCCTGCTACAAATTTATCACAATTATTAATGTGTTGTGATCCCCACAAGTTATCATTTTATCATTTTACTCCTATTTTAAAATATTATCTAGACAGCATAAGGATTAATATTCAACTCCTCGATATCGGCGTTTTTTGTCTGGCAATTGATTACTCTGTTTGGCTGTAACTTTAGTAGATTGAGTTAGGATTTCTACACCTCTATATTTATGAACTATTTTAGGTTGATCTGAGCTAAGAAATTTAGTAACCGGTTTTAACTCTCTGTTAACTAAAGTAAGGTTATTACTTTTAAGTAATCTTAAAATAGTTCCCCAATTTTCTTGAGAATGCTCTTGTAACCATTTTTGTGCAATTTTTATTCCTTCTGATGGTTCAACATCAAAACGCATCAGTAATATGCTTAAAACATTATGTTGATGATTGTTGAGCATTTCACTATTCCTCGATATTATTTTGATGGCTATTTCTTTATTATTATTCCCATTTAGACACCAGAAATTACAATCTGAGCAAAATTCTTTAATTAGGTTGCACAATTAACACTGAACAATGGGCATGATGTAACACATAATTACTAACACTACCTAAGAAAAATTCTTTGAGTCCGGAAAGTCCCCTATGACCAATAACAATGACATCAGCGTGCCATTCATTAGCTATTTTACAAATTCTTGATCCAGGATTACCATAAATTTGCTGAAATTCTGTTCTAATATCCGTTTCTTTTGCTTTATTTTGATAAGATTCTAACATTTTGATCCCAGATTGTTCAAAGGTTTCCCATTGTTCTTTCCAGGTTTCTAGGGTTAAATCATTACCTGCGGCGGGATACATTTCTTTAAGATCAGGAGGAATTGGCAAAGGACTATTTTCTTCTTCTCCAGAGAGAATATGCAATAATAATAGTTGTGGATTTTGTTCTTGTTGTGCTAATGATAAGCCATGATTAAAGACAGTTTCTGCTATATCTGACATATCCAAAGCGATTAAAATTTTTTGATACATTGTGTTTTTATTAATTAGATAATCTCAAAAGTTTCTTGGTAAAAAAGTAAGAATAGAGTTGAAGAATTTAGAGTATTTTCTGATGGTTTCAGAGACTTAATTATTTTAAGTCTCTACCAAAATGTTCTAGGCCATAACCATTCCACCATCAACGTTCAGGACTTGTCCTGTAATATAAGCGGCCGCTGGATCGGTGGCTAAAAATCTGACCATTCCTGCAACTTCTTCGGCAGTTCCTAACCGTCCCAAAGGAATAAATTGAAGAATATCGTCTGTTTTAACTTTCTCTGTCATATCGGTGACAATAAACCCAGGCGCAACTGCGTTAACAGTGACACCACGACTGGCCAACTCTTTGGCAACTGATTTAGTCAAGCCAATGACTCCGGCTTTAGCTGCGCTATAATTGGCTTGACCTGGGTTGCCCATTTCTCCTACAACAGAGGAAATATTGATAATGCGCCCACTTTTCTGCTTTAACATGGGTTTGGTGACAGCTTTGGTACAGAGAAAGACTCCAGTCAGGTTGAGATCGATCACTGCTTGCCAGTCTTCTGGCTTCATCCGCATTAATAGGGTATCACGGGTTATGCCTGCGTTGTTGACTAAAATATCAATACGCCCAAATTTATCTAAAGTGGTTGTGATGAGGTTGTTTACCTGTTCACTTTGGGATACATCTCCTTGGACGGCGATCGCTTCTCCTGAGCTTTCTGTAATGAGTTTAACCACTTCTTCGGCTGCGCTGCTGGAACTCGCATAATTAACCACCACTTTTAAACCCAGGGTTCCTAAAGATAGGGCGATCGCGCGACCGATACCCCGTGATGCTCCGGTAACCACGGCGACTTGTTCACTGAGGGGTGGGGGGACACTTGACATAATACTTCCCTTTTCTCCATTGCTTGATAATTATATTATCTTTTGAGACGAGAATATCCAAGATTCCATAGTAATTCAACTACTGGCTCCTAGAAAAAGCAGTTTACTACAAAGAAAAGCATCCTCCAAACCCTCCACCTCCAGGAGTTTCAATTATAAAATTATCTCCAGATTGCATTTCTATGGTTGCGGTACTGTTTAATATCTCTGCTGTTCCATCATTTCGTTTAACCCAATTTTTTCCTACTTTTCCTGCTTCTCCGCCGGCTAAACCAAAAGGGGGAATAACCCGATGTTGGGATAAAATATTGGCGGTCATAGGTTCTAAAAATTTGATGTTTCTGATCACACCATTCCCCCCAGAATGTTGACCTTTTCCTCCACTATTTTCCCGAATTTTAAATTCTTCTACTAACACAGGATAACGAAATTCTAATACTTCTGGATCGGTTAAACGAGAGTTGGTCATGTGAGTCTGCACTGCGTCGGTTCCATTAAAATTAATTCCGGCACCTGAACCTCCACAAATTGTCTCATAATATTGATATTTTTTGTTACCAAAAGTGAAGTTATTCATGGTTCCTTGGGAAGCCGATAAGATTCCTAAAGCCCCATATAAAGCATCAACAATGACTTGAGAGGTTTCTACATTTCCTGCTACTACAGCAGCCGGATATTTAGGGTTTAACATACTCCCTTCAGGAATGATTAAATGCAAAGGTTTCAGACAGCCAGCATTGAGAGGAATATTATCATCAACTAAGGTACGAAAGACGTATAAAACTGCAGCTTGTGTTACTGCTTTTGGGGCATTAAAATTACTATTTAATTGTTGAGAAGTCCCATTAAAATCAATAGTTGCGCTACGAATCTGACTATTAATGGTAATTTTAACTTTAATAACAGCACCTTGATCCATCGTATAACTAAATTCTCCATCTATTAAGACATCAATCGCTTTTCTGACACATTCTTCTGCATTATCTTGGACAAATTTCATATAAGCTTGTACGGTTTCTAAACCATATTGAGTAACCATTTTTTGCAGTTCTTGTACTCCTTTTTCATTGGCTGCAATTTGTGCTTGGAAATCAGCAATATTTTGCTCAGGGTTTCTCGCAGGATAAGGATTGTTAGCTAAAATATATCTTAATTCTTGTTCTCGAAACTGTCCTTGTTTAACTAATAAAAAGTTATCAAATAAGATACCTTCTTCTAAAATTGAGGTAGAATGAGGGGGCATAGAACCTGGTGTAATTCCTCCAATATCGGCTTGATGTCCTCTTGAGGCAACATAAAATAAAATCTCTTGATTATTATCATCAAATACAGGAGTAATAGCCGTTACATCGGGTAAATGAGTTCCCCCATTATAGGGATTATTAGAAAGATAAACATCGCCAGATTGTAGTTTATTTCCCTTATCTTGAATGAGACTTTTAACGCTTTCACTCATACTGCCTAAATGTACAGGAATATGAGGCGCATTAGCGACTAATAATCCTTGTTGATCGAAGATAGCACAAGAAAAGTCTAGCCGTTCTTTGATATTAACTGAAGAGGCTGTATTTTGTAGAGTAATTCCCATTTGTTCAGCTATAAACTGATAGAGATTTTTGAAGATTTCGAGGTAAATGGGATCGGGTTTGGATAGGTTTAACATAGTAAGTTATTTATTTGAATGGTTATTTTTAGTTTAATGCTATTTTGAAGTGAGATTCTATTATAATTATATTATCTTTTTGTATACATATAGTTTAGAAAATGAAGTTTCAAGAAGTTCCTCACTGCGTTCCGGTGCTATCGCACAGAAGTTCCTCACTAAGTTCGGGCGCTATTGCACAGAAGTGTGAAGTCAGAAGTATCAATATCGATTAATTACATCAATTCATTTTAATCGTCAAAAAGTTTATATCCGTGATATTTTAACTCATTATGAATACAATAAAAACAAATGGAAAACTTAACAACATTACCGCCTAATCTTAACAATCACTGGAGTATAATTGCGCCCTTACTAACAATTCGTAATGAAGAAGAATATGAACAAGCAATCAAACGATTAAATGATTTAATTAATTTAGTTGGAACAAATAAAGAACATCCGCTTTATAATTTACTGGACACTTTAGGGACACTAATTGAAGTTTACGAAGCTGAACGTTATTCTATTCCTAATTGTAGCGGTAGTGACGTATTAGCTTATTTGATAGAAGAACATGGTTTAAATTTATCAGATTTACCTGAAATTGGTACATCAGAAACTATAGAAAAGATTTTAAATAAAAAACAACCTTTAAATTTAAGTCAAATTCAACAATTAGCAAAGCTTTTTCATGTTCAACCTCAAGTCTTTTTAGATTAAATGATTAATCATTTTTTTATAAAAAGGAGAAAAAAATGACAAAGGAAGAATTTTCAAATAATCAAGCTAATATAACAGCTTTGCAAGAACAAGTAATTAATGAAATACAACAAATTACCCAGGAATATTTACTATTATATATAGGATAGAAAAAAATGAATAAACAAATATTGAATAGACTGAATGTTTCACCCTTAGAACTGAGTAACTTCTGTCAAGAAAATCATATCCTTCAATTATCGCTATTTGGTTCCGTTCTCAGGGAGGATTTTACCAAAACAAGTGATATTGACTTCCTTGTAGTCTTCGATCCTAAAATTAAACTCAGCTTAATGGATTTAGTTGGTATCCAATACAAACTTGAGGAGAAAATTGGACGAAAAGTGGATTTAATTGAAAAACGGTCTATTGAAAATAGTCATAACTGGATTCGTCGTAAAAACATTTTGGAAACTGCTACTATTATCTATGAATCAGGACAAATCCTATCTGCTTGATATTGCCAAACTATGTCGAACCATTCTCCGATTAACTGATGGTATGACCCAAACTGATTTTTATTTTGATGAAAGAACCCAACTTGCAGTTTTATATGAAATTACCATTATTGGTGAAGTAGTTAAAAGACTCTCCCATGATTTTCGTCAATCTCATCCAGACATTCAGTGTTTTCTCAATACAGGAGGATTATTAGATACAGGTGCAAGTGTTAATGTTCTTCCCTTATTAGGAAGAGTCAATTTTTTTCAGACTTTTGATGTCTGTTTTTATGGTTCTCAGTTTATGTTTGAACTTTTGTTGTCATAATCTTTAGAAAGAATCAAATGATTATACTCAGTTAATTTTGCACTCCAATGAGGTTCAACCATAATCGTACTAATCTTTTCAATAATAATTGCTGGCCCTTTAATATTATCTTGCGGTTGTAAGTCTTCTCGCTGATAAATTGGTGTATCTTGCCATTTATTGTCTGTAAATACTGGAACCATTTCTGTGGGTTTAGGTAACTCATCCAAGGGACGAATACGAGTTATTAACGGTTCATCAGGACTATCCATAATTTGAATAATTTCAACAGAAACTGACTCTACAATCAGCATTTTTTGAGGTTGAATGAAACCATATCTTAATTGATGTTCCTCTTCAAAACTTTTCTGCATTACTGTAACATCATCAGCAAAGTATACTAATAAAGTTGAGTCTGTTCCTTTATATTTTAAACTAACTTTAAGTACAATTCTTTCTCCTTTAATAGATTCGTGAGTATCAAGTTCTTTTCTTGCTTGATTTTCTAACTGATTAATCACTTGTTTTAACTCGCAAATTAATTCTTGATGTAAGGGTTTTTCTATGGCACTTTCTTTAATAACTCGAATATCAGCTAATCCCATTCCATAAGCACTTAAACCACCCGCATAAGGATGAAGAAATACGGTTTTTATACCTAATGTGTCCGCAATTAAACAAGCAACTTGACCTGCTGCTCCTCCAAAAGTACATAAAGTATAATGAGTGACATCATAACCTCTTTGTAGACTAATTTTTTTAATCGCATTCGCCATATTTTCTACAGCAATTTTAATAAAACCTGCTGCGATTTCTTCAGGATTATTTTGATGATTTGTAACTTGACAAATATCTTGGGAGAGTTCTAAAAATTTTTGATTAACTATCGCTTTATCTAACGGTAAATTTCCCTCTTTTCCGAAAATATGGGGAAAATATTGAGGCTGAATTTTTCCTAACATAACGTTAGCATCTGTAACAGCTAAAGGACCCCCTCGACGGTAACAAGCAGGGCCAGGGTTGGCACCAGCAGATTTCGGTCCTACTTTAAAACTGGCACCATCGAAGTATAAAATGGAGCCACCACCAGCAGCTACGGTGTGAATACTTAATACTGGAACTCGCATTCTAGCACCAGCAATTTCATTATCGAGTTGTCGTTCATATTCCCCCTTAAAGTGGGCAACATCTGTCGAAGTTCCTCCCATATCAAAGGTAATAATCTCTTGAAAACCTGCTCTTAAACTGGTTTGAACTGCCCCAACAATTCCCCCTGCTGGTCCTGATAAAATACTGTCTTTTCCTTGAAACTTATGAGCATCAATTAACCCTCCATCTGATTTCATAAACATCAATTTTGTGTTAGGTAATTGACTGGAAACTTGGTCAACATAGCGTCTTAAAATCGGAGATAAATAAGCATCAACGACGGTTGTATCTCCTCTAGATACCAGTTTCATTAAGGGACTCACTTGATGAGAAATTGAAACTTGAGTAAAGCCGATATTTTTAGCAATTTCTGCGACTTGATTTTCATGGTTTGGATAATGATAACTGTGCATAAAAACAATAGCACAGCTTCTTATTCCTTGGTCATAAACTGGTTGTAAATCTTGTTTGACTCTCTCTGAATTAACAGAAATTAATTCATTTCCATTCGTATCATATCTTTCTTCTACTTCAATGACTAATTCATACAACATTGATGGTAAAATAATTTGACGAGCAAAAATATTAGGGCGGTTTTGATAACCAATTCTCAAGGCATCTTGAAACCCTTTTGTTATTAGTAAAACTGTGCGATCACCTTGTCTTTCGAGTAACGCATTAGTCGCAACGGTTGTCCCCATTTTTATCACTTCTATTTTTTCTGTTGGGATAGGTTCATTGTCAGCAAGACACAGTATATCTCTAATACCTTGAATGACCGCATCTTGATATCGTTCAGGGTTTTCTGAGAGTAGTTTATAGACAATTATCCATTGCTTTTTGGCTAAAGATACAATTAAATATTGTTCTTGTTTTTGGGATAATTGATTGATGATTTCTGCATCACTAATAACTGCAACGATATCAGTAAAAGTCCCACCACGATCAACAAAAAATTTATTCATTGTTTTTATTGATTTTCGTTCAATTGACACTACAATTAGATTAACAAACAACCCTTTTGAACACACCCTATCTAAATCAACGATCCCCCCCTTCCCACCCTTCCCTTCTCATTGGTTGAGCAAGTTTGGCGATCGCAGCCAGAGGAATTAAATAAAAATTCAAGATTATTTGGTTCAGGGTTTCCTCGAAGATGATAAACTGACCTATTAGGCACAAAAGTTTTGATATTCTATGGTCTAGGCAATACCACAACTTGGTACAGTTGCCGAAGATCAGCAAAGTTATTTATTAGAGTCAGTATGAAAGTTCTTGTTATTGGCGGTGACGGTTATTGTGGTTGGGCAACCGCCCTACATCTTTCCAACAAAGGGTATGA
>JAAUYD010133536.1_pt1 | contig 43839 bp, 47 predicted proteins | sample 7278101 | NCBI WGS metagenome assembly JAAUYD01 (sample SAMN14350128, study PRJNA611818) | marine sediment metagenome | isolation source: surface marine sediment (0.6m) | place: French Polynesia: Moorea | collected 2018-08
AGTTCGCATCTGGAATACTGCTCGTAGTGCCGAAGAAATCAGCGAAAATTACAACAAAACTTTAACAGGTTCAGACACTGGTTTAGTTGGTTACTGGAATTTCAATAATGACGATAATACTAGCACTACCATCAAAGATGTAACGGGAAATGGCAATGACGGTACTCTAACCAATGGACAAGGGGATAACATTGTTTTCAATACTCAAGGGGGAGATGACACCCTAGAAGGTGGAGCAGGTAACGATACTCTCACTGGTAATGATGGTGCAGATACTTTTGTTTTCAACTCTTTATCTGAAGGGATTGATACTATTACCGATTTTACCCAGGCAGAAGGGGATAAAATTCTCCTGACCCCAGATTTTGGTGCAACTTCGGTAAATCAATTTAGTTTTGAAGGAGTAACTGGAGCTTTATCTTTTGAGGGAACTCAATTTGCTACTTTAGAAAATGTCGCCAGCATCGATCTTACCAGCGTGATTCAAATTCAACATAGTTTCACCGTTGGCGAAGATAGCACTATTGTTGGTTCAGTCGCCATTGATAATCCAGCCACAACTGATGCTTACGAGATTATTTCAGGTAATGAAGATGGCATCTTGACGATCGATGAGTCCACAGGAGAAATAACTGTAGTTGAAGAATTTAATTACGAAGATGAAGCGATCGCCAATAGTTATCAATTAGAAATACAAGTTACCGACGACAACAGTCAAACTTACATCAAAGACGTTTATATTGACATTACCGATGTCAGTGAAGCCCCCAACTTTAACCGTCAAGGTTTTGTTATTTCAGAAAATGCCAGCGATGGAGCATTTATCGGTACTTTAATCGCCAATGATGACGAATCAGGAAGCAATGTTTTCTCTTTTATTATTAGTGGTAATGACACTGGCATTTTTAGTCTCGGTGCTGTAACAGGTGAAATTATCCTCTATGATTCTTCTCAAATCGACTATGCAACCCAGAGTGAATACGAACTATTAGTTCAAGTTTACGATACAGACGAGCAAAGCACCACAGAAACTGTTTCTATTATTCTCGATCAAAACCCCTTGGCGGAGAATGATATTGTTGTAAGTACCGAAAATGGAACAGTTAGTGGTAATGTCCTTGAAGATAATGGCAATGGGGCGGATAGTGACCCTGAAAGCGACCCTGAAAGTGACCCTGAAAGCGACCCTGAAGAGTTAACATTAAGTGTTACGAAGGTCAATGAAGTCGCCACTGATATCGGAGAGCAAATTACCTTAGAATCTGGTGCGTTACTGACCCTTAATAGTGACGGTAGTTTTGACTATGATCCCAACGGACAATTTGAATACTTAGCAGATGGTGAAACCGCCACCGATATTTTCAGTTATGAACTCACTGATGCTCTGGGTGGAGTTGATACAGGAGTTGTAACCGTTAACATCACAGGAGAAAATGATAACCCCACTGCCCAAGATGATGCGATCACAACAGTACCGACCCAATCTCAAAAGGGAAATGTATTGGATAGCAATGGTAATGGTGCAGATAGCGATACCGATACATCTGATGTATTAACTATCTCCGCTGTTAATGGAGATACAACCTTCGTAGGGCAACAAATTACTCTTGCTTCTGGTGCATTGCTTACTTTATATAGTAATGGTGATTATGAATATGATCCCAATGGGCAATTTGATAATCTCATTGGCACGAGAGATACTTCCACCGATAGTTTTACCTATACGATCGTAGATCCTCATGGATTAACTAGCAGTGCTACTGCCACAGTTACCATTATGGGTGAGAGAACTATTTATTTGGAAGATCTAGCATCTGCCGATAATACTCAAGGATTTGTCATCAACGGGGAACAAACAGAGGATTATACAGGATATTCCGTCAGCACAGCAGGGGATATAAATAATGATGGTTTTGCTGATTTTATTGTTGGTGCGCCTAAAGCAGATGGAGGAGCAGTTCCCGAAGGTATTGAGACCGATTATTCAACTCCTGCGGGTGCAACTTTAGAAGGATCATTCTTAGATATTGATTACATTGCTAATACCGTAATCAATCCTCAACCTGAGGATAACGCATTCTACATAGAGAGAGTCAATGATACTGTTGTTAGTAACAGTAACTCATCCGTAAACTTAACCTATGGAACTCTAGAGCTTTCATACTTGATAAGTACGGAGAATGAAACTGTGGGAGATTTTATCTACACTCCCAATGGCGGCCTCAGTTTAGGCGCAGGAGAAACACTCACAGAAATCTTTCATGTGGATGCTTATGAGATCTTTGACGATCCAGATGCCACTTTCTCAAGCGACGATTTTGTAGATTATGTATATCACAACAATATAGAAGTCAAAATCACTTTAGTTGGTGGGGTTGATGTGGGTTCTAGCTATGTGGTCTTTGGTAAGGATGATGGTAGTATTGTTGACCTCCAGCAAGTGAGTAACGGTGAAGGTGGTTTTGTCATCTCTGGAGATGTCAATAATGGTGAAGCCGGTTTTGCCGTTAGCGGTGGCAAAGATATTGACGGTGATAATTTACCTGACTTAGTAATCGGCGCACCTTTTAGTTATGTTGGTGATGGTAGTGCTTATGTAGTCTTTAATCCTAGTGATGGTAATTTCACCGATGTTTATTTAGGAGATATTATCAGCGATAGCAATGATGGAGGATTCATCCTCAATAACGGTGGTACCAATAGTAATACGGGTTATGCTGTTGCTCTGGCTGATGTTAATGGCAACGGATTAGCTGATGTGATTGTTAGTTCCCCCCAAGCCGATAATGAAGAGGGAATAATTTGGGTTGCCTTTGACCAAGCGGAGGGTACTACCATTGACTTGTCTAGCTTAGAAACTAACGGAAACGGTTTTATTATTAATGGTCATCGTGCATTAAATGAAAATAAAGGTCAATATTTAAGTAGTGCTGGAGACTTTAACGGAGATGGTTATGAAGACATCATTATTGGCCAAAATGGAGGGAATAATTATATTGTCTTCGGCAAAGAAGATGGAACTGAAGTACAGATAAACAATGCCAATATCAATGCTGAAAATTCAGATTTCTTTGTCATTGATGCTCCAACTTATACTCTTGCAAGTTTGGGGATGTCTTATGAAAGTACAAAAAGTTTAGTGGCTAGCGGTGGTGGAGATGTAAATGGAGACGGGTTAGCAGATGTTGTTGTGGCTGAATCGGATGATGAAAATGACACAACAGAAATTAATGTTATTTTTGGTCAAAGTAATAACACTTCAGTAAGTTTAGAGTCAATAGATGATGAGAATGGGACAGGATTCACGATTAGAAAAAGTGGGAAAGATTAATGGAAGCGATGGGGGTTCCCACTACGGTTACTATCAATGATAACAGTGGCAACAGTAACGTCACCATCGATTTCGCCAACGACGAAGGAATAGGCGTTGAAGGTACTTTGAGTAATGGTAATACTTCCGTTAGTTGGTCAGAAGAAGATGGTTGGTCTTTTACTCATTATTTTGGTGATGATAATCCTTATGTTAATAAATTAACTTGGAGTGGTGACCAATTTAGCGGCCAATTTGTCATCCACTATGACAGAGATGAAATTAATGGGCTGTTGGGAGCAAGTTTGTATGGAACAATTAAACAACCCAAAACTACTCTTAACTACGATTTATTTGATACTAATATAGACCCACGAGTGGGACTAAATCAAAATCTCAGCTTAGGATTAGATTCTCTTCAAGGAAATTTGATCTTCACTGAAATGGCCGCCAATGATCCCGAACGCAGTGTTGCTTTTGATAGTGAGTTTGTCAGTGGAAATCTAGACTCTAGCAATTTAACAACGACTTTAATAACCGTTCCTTTGGGAGCAGATGCTAATGGTGATGGAGTGGTGGAAATTGCCACAGAGGTTTCGCCGAATGTAAATGTGACTGACTACACAGAAGTGGATTTAGGCATAGACTACTTCATCACTGCCGGTTATATGGATTACGAAACCACCATCAAATTTGACGGCTATGGTTTTGATACGATGAAAGACCATCTCACTTATGGTGCGGCATGGAGAAGTTTCCAATATGCTTCTCAACCTTGGACTATGGTCACTCAGAGAAAATATATTGGTGATGATTACACTTACTACTTAGGAAGTTACAATAAGGGTTCTGTCAGTGCTGTAGATTTAGAGGGCAATGCGACTATCTCTACGCCTCTAGTTACTTCTTACAATCCTAATGTAGAGAATGCTCAAGCGTTCAACGGGGGAACCCAAGTCGGCAACGTCACTTCTTATCTCATCCAAGAAGATGAAACAACTTACACAGCATCATTCAATAATACTCTCAATGGTTACACCTTTACTTTAGATAGTAATCCTGATTTGGGAAGTGTTGCTAATAATAATGATGGTACATTTACCTTTACCTTGGGTGATGACTTTACCTTCCTCAGCACTGGTGATTATGAAGATGTCTTCTTCAACTACACTGCTACCGATGGTACAAATACCGAAACTGGTAGTGTTTCTATCATCGTTGAAGGAGATGATGGAGAGTTTAGTTTCTTTGCATCATCCACCTCTGCTGATTTTTATCTCTGGGATGGAATCCTAGATACAAACCAAGACACTTATGTCTTAACTCATGGATGGCGTAGTAATGGGGTTACTGATAAAGATTGGATCGATCTTGCCCAATCTATTAAAGATTACAACCCTTACGCCAATATCATCTTTACTGACTGGACTGATCTTGCTAGTAACCTCAACTACTGGGAATCTGCTGATGATACCGCAACTGTAGGACAAGAGTTAGCCACTTTCTTAGACGAACAAGGTGTTGATGGAACTAAAACTACTCTAATTGGTCACAGTTTAGGCGCTCATGTCAGTGGTATTGCTGGTGATAAATATGACGATATCACCGGTAACAGTTCTTTGAGTATGATTATCGGCTTAGATCCTGCTGGCCCCGACTTTGAAGATGGAGCCAGAGGCACCTCTGCTCGACTCGATGCTAGTGATGCCGACCATGTTGTTGCTTTCCACTCTAGTAAAACCCTTGGTTATGATGATGCACTAGGGGATGCTGACTTCTACCTAAACTGGAATGATTTATTAGATATCACTAGCCATCAACCAGGTGAGTCTAGTTTCTTTGGTAATCACGGTTATCCCATTGAGTTGTTGAGTGATCTCTACCAAGGTGTTGCCTATTCTCAAGCTGATGGGACAGTGTTCGACTACAGTGATGTCTATCCCAATACCGCATCAGGTAGTTACGATATCACTACCATTGCCACGGTATAGACATCCGTTTTTCTCTGTTCATGGTTTTGTAGAGGTTTAGCAATGCTAACCCTCTACATTTTTTCTATTGGGGATAGCCTGGCATCTTGCGCCTAGTAACTTGAAGTCTTAGAAAGAGCTATACAAACCTTGAAATCAGGACTTATGGACTTGGCTGATGAAATGGAAAAGACCCAAAAAAAGTAGTCTCTTGGTTCTCGAACGCAACCCGCGAACCAAAGATCCCGTGAAAAGTAAGGGCTAACATTAACCCCGCCCCTTTGATCCATAAAGCTTCTAGAGTGTTAGGATAAGTCCCGTGCTGCCAATACCACCATAAAGGGATAAACCCCCAATAGAAACAGAACAGGAACCGATCCCACTCCGATCCAACTTAAGCATAAGCCTACAATGGGAATTCTCAATAAGGGGGGCAAAGTGGCGGACTCCCCCTGCATCAACTCAGGGGCTAAACCAGTAACAATGGCTAGGATCATCAATAATAATCCGACAATGGCCATAACGATCAAGCCTTGATTGATCGGGGCAAACAGAGAATTGACACTCCTCGCCCTATAAGTGCGAGGATTCTTCAATCAACGATCCGTCTTGCTGATGCAGGATTGCTCCAACAAAAGTAGAGGACAAATCTCCTGAAGCGTTTGGATCTAAGATCCAGGTTCCTGTATGCCCTACAGTACCCAAGGCTCGATTAAGTATATTTTTAGCTGCGTTTTCATCACGATCTAATCGACATCCGCAAGCACAAATATGAGTTCTTGTAGATAATGATTTTTTAACAACAGCACCACAATTAGAGCAATTTTGAGAAGTATAGGCAGGATTAACAGCAACAGTTACCTTGCCCATTTTTACTCCAAAATACTCTAACCATTTTCTAAATTGATACCAACCAGCATCATTAATTGATTTGGCTAAACAATGGTTTCTAACTAAGTTTTTAATCCTCAAATCTTCGTATGCTACCAAATCGTTAGATTGGATTACGCAACGAGCTAGTCTCTTAGCGTGTTCTTCACGTTGCCTACTTATTTTGAGATGTTTACGCCCAAGTTGATTAATGGCTTTTTTCCGATTGGTTGAGCCTTTCTTTTTACGAGAAACACGCCGTTGATGAAACTTTAGTCGTTTTTCCCCTTGACGATAAAATCTAGGGTTTGGTTCAGTTCCCCCCATTGAGTCAGTATAGAATTCCTTTAAACCAACATCTAAACCAATGGTTTTATGAGTTGGATGTAATTCCTCTTTGACATCAACAGAGATGCAGAATTGACAGTAATAACCATCTGCCCTACGCACTAACCTAACTCGTTTAATTTTATCTTCAGGATAAAAAGCTAAATCATAAGTCCCGATCAACTTGAGTTTTCCGATGCCTTTTTTATCAGTAAACTCAATGTGTTTAGGGTCTAAAAGTTTCCATCCACTGGTTTTATACTCGACAGAACGAGTATTCTTCTTAAAACGTGGATATCCTTTCTTTCCAGGAATTTGTTTCTTACAATTATCAACAAATCTAGCAATTGATGACCAGCATCTTTCTACAGAAGCTTGGCAAGCATGAGAGTTTAGAGCTTGAACAAAGGAAAACTCAGAACGCAGTTGAGTGTTGTACCGATAAAGTTCAGCACGATTAACCTTTTGACCATCCATCCAATAACGCAAGCACTTATTGCGAACAAATTGGGATGTTCTGATGGCTTCGTCGATGGCTTGATACTGCTTGATTTTTCCTTTGACTTTGAACTCACAAACTATCATTTGACGCTAGATTGATTGGCGTAAAGTCAGTATAACACAAAAATCTTGGACTGTGCGCCGTAAAGCGATGCAGCGAGGTCTTGGTGGTTCCCATCAAGGAGCGACTGCATCAAGACGGGCGGGGCTTGAACCCCTGATTTTTCGGTCATACAACGGTTCCGGTCAAGGGAGAACTGGCGATCGCATAATCTTTGACGGGAATACGTCCTCCTAAATAGGCTAATCTTCCCGCCACCGTTGCCATTCCCATTGCCTTAGCCATTAAAACAGGATTTTTAGCCAAAGCGATCGCACTATTGATTAACACCGCATCAGCCCCCATTTCCATGGCTTGGGAGGCTTCGCTAGGGGTTCCAATACCTGCATCTACCACCACAGGGATGTTTGCTTCTTCTATAATAATTTCAATATTAGCCTGAGTACGAATGCCTTGACCGGAACCAATGGGCGATCCCAAGGGCATTACTGTGGCGCATCCCACTTCTTCTAACCGTTTGGCTAAGATAGGATCGGCGTTAATATAAGGCAAAACAGCGAACCCTTCTTTGACTAATATTTCCGCTGCTTCTAGGGTTCCAATGGGATCGGGTAACAAGTATTTAGAGTCAGGAATCACTTCCAACTTGACAAAATTATTGTCTTCTTGTCCCAATAACCTCGCCATTTCCCTGCCTAAACGAGCAACTCTAATGGCTTCTTCTGCCGTCTTACAACCAGCAGTATTAGGCAACATCCAAATTTTACCCCAATCTAAGGCTTCTGCTAACCCTTCGTGGCCGGGGGCGTTGGTTTGTACTCGTCTAACCGCTACCGTAACGATTTGACAGTCGCTGGCGGCCACACTTTCCTGCATAATAGGAATGCTGGGATATTTCCCTGTCCCTGTCATTAATCGTGAACGAAACTTGCGGCCAGCAATGACTAATTCATCTGTAGGGGATAAGCTAACGTTTCCGTTGTGTCCATTGATAGTTTTCGGAACGGGATAATGATTAAAAGGGGTCATAGAAACAGAAGGAGAAGATTGCGTGTGGAAGCGATCGCCTTGAAAATGGTCTAATATTGGATCAGTTTTTTGATTAATTACTAAGTCTGCAATGAGAGACGCAGTAACAGGGGCGAGTAAAATACCGTTACGATAGTGGCCAGTGGCTAAAATTAAATTATCGCAACCATAGTAACCTAATATGGGTAATTCATCGGGAGTACCGGGACGATAACCCCACCAAAATTCTTCAATTTCCCAGTTTGCTATGTCGGGATATAATCGGGTTGCTCGTTTAATTAAGGTTTCCATCCCTTGAGGTGTATTATGAGGAGTCCAACCCACATCCTCAGAGGTTGCACCAATAATTAAACGTCCATTCTGACGGGGGACTAAGTAGGTTCCAGGTCCGTATAAAACCCGTTGTAGGGGGTAGGGTTCATTAGGGGTTTGAGGCATCTTAACCGCCAACATTTGCCCTTTGATGGGACGGACAGGGAGGGGCAAAATTTGACTCGCCCAAGAGCCATTGGCAATAATATAGGTATCCCCTGCTAATTCTCCTTGGTTGGTTAAAATACTGGTAACTTTACCTTGTTTTTGTTGTAGGGTTTGAACCGTTATACCGTCCCTAACATTTACCCCTAACTGTTGTGCTGCTTTGTGTAAAGCTTGCATCACCTGACGGTTATCCACCTGCCCATCTTCAGCGTACCACCAACCCCCAAGTACATCGTCCCCTAACCCCGTTTGATACAAACGAATAGCGGTTTTATCTAACCATTGACCTTGATTTTTGTTGCGAACCTCAACGGAAGGAAGATCATAGACTGGGGCTAAAATGCCACAAGGATTATAACCCAGATCCAAGCCTGTCAAATCTTGTAGTTTTCGTATCCATTCCGGGTATAACCAACGAGACTTTAAGCATAAATCGAATAAAGGGCCTGGGGGTAGTTCTTCGGCGTGGGGGGCTAACATTCCAGCAGCGGCCACAGAAGCGGTTTGGGGAAAGTTTCTATTACAAACGGTAACAGATGCGCCTCGCAGTTTTAAATCTACTGCGATCGCCATACCAATAATTCCACCGCCAATGATAATAATGTCGTTTGTTGCGTTCATAGTTGCTACGAATCTTTTTACCCCACTCCTTTTACCTTACCTTGTTTGGGGTTTAATTTAGAGGCGATCGTTGGTTTCAATTCGGAAATTTTGTTTAAGAAAGAAACCTTACAACAGTGATCGATAATAAAAGTAAGTTTTCAAGGTGACTACTTACGACTATTTGATTTACTGTTTCAAACCTTATGAAATCTTTTTATTGGCCAATCGAACAGTTACCAGGGTTAAGCAAAGCTAATCAAGAACAGTTAAAATCTTTAGGAATTAATAATACTCAAGATTTACTGAAGTTAACTCAAACTAAAGAGAATAAGCAAAATTTAGCTAATCAATTAAAATGCCAAGTACAATTAATTAGTAAATGGGTGGCTTTAGCTGATTTAGCCAGGATTCCTAGTATTGGATGTGATTATTGTGGTCTGATTTTACATTCAGGTATTATATCCGTGAACCATTTAGCTGAAACTTCTGTTAGTTCGTTACATCGACAAATTCTTAAGCTACAAGTTGCTACATTACAACGAAAAGATTTATGTCCCTCTCCTGATATTGTTCAAATTTGGATTAATGAAGCGAAGCGAATTAATAATTAATAATTAATAATTAATATTTTCACCATAGATATATTCTTCACGAATATAATAAAATGGAAATATCATTACTAGGAAACAATCATGACAGATTTTTCTAATTTAGAATCATCCAATATTTGGGATTATAAACCAAAATGGTGTCAACCTTGGTCGATTTTATTAACAGGACTTATCTTAAGTTTTAGTAGTTGGTTTATGGTCCATATGATTTGGATAACTGCTATTGTTTCATTGTTAATCATTATTTGGTGGGTTTATTTTTTAATTCTCTATCCTCGAATGTTTAAAAAATATGTGGAAAGTCAAAAATAAGTTTAGTAATTAATTAATAATTAATAATGTAGATTTGTATGGGGGAAGTTCAGATATATATACTACTTTTAACTGCAAACCCTATCTATAAAGGCTTTTAGCCTATATATCTTTTGTGTCCATACATGGACACAAAAGATATATGTTGACAAGATTTTAGCGGTCGCTGTACTATTGAACTACATAGGTGCAGTTTGCTCAAACCCACATCATATACTCTTCAGAGAGATTGTACCCAGTAACGGATAGTACAAAAATCGCTACAACTACTTTCAGATAAGGCTTTTGTCATTTTTCGTGGGGGGGAAGTTCAATTATAATTTACGCTTGTGTGAGTAATTTTTCCTCAATAAAATCATAGCCTGATTCTTCTAATTCTAGAGCTAATTCTTTACCCCCACTGGTGACAATTTGACCATCATACATGACATGAATATGATGGGGTTCAATATAGTTTAATAAGCGTTGATAATGAGTAATTAATAAGAAAGCATTATCAGATGTTGCTAACTGGTTAACCCCATTGGCAACAATTTTTAAAGCATCAATATCTAACCCTGAATCAATTTCATCTAAAATGCCTAATGTGGGTTCTAATAAGGCCATTTGCAAAATTTCATTGCGCTTTTTTTCACCTCCAGAAAATCCCTCATTGAGACTTCTGTCTAAGAAAGCAGAGTCCATTTTAACAACCTCTAATTTTTCTTCGACTAAATCTTCAAAATCAAAGGTATCAATTTCCTCTAATCCTAAATGTTTGCGACGGGTATTATAGGCAACTCGTAAAAAATCTAAGTTACTCACACCTGGGATTTCTAGGGGATATTGAAAAGCCAAAAAAATGCCTTCTAATGCTCGCTCATCAGGACTTTTATCTAAGATATTTTCTCCTTTATAAAGCAGTTCACCGCCAGTAATTTCATAGTCAGGATGGCCTGCTAAAATCTTGGATAGAGTGCTTTTTCCTGAGCCATTCCTACCCATAATAGCATGAACTTCGCCTTTTTTAATTTCAAGGTTAACGCCTTTTAAAATAGGTGTTCCTTCTACATTTGCGGTTAAATTTTTAACGGATAAGATAACGTTACTCATTATTTTTCTTGATGATTGATTGTTGACAGACAGAAGTAGGGTGGACAATGCCTACCCTATATTAACGGTAATTAACCGACAGTTCCTTCTAATTTCAAACTCAATAATTTATCAGCTTCTGAAGCAAATTCCATCGGTAATTCACTCAACACATCTTTACAGAAACCACTGACTAACATTGAGACAGCATCTTCTTCTGAAATACCTCTTTGAGCAAAGTAGAATAGTTGATCTTCTCCTATTTTAGAAGTAGACGCTTCATGTTCAACTTTGGCCGTATTGTTATCAACTTGGATATAAGGGAAGGTATTGGCTTCTGCGTTATCTCCAATTAACATTGAATCACATTGAGAGTAATTTCTAGCCCCTTTTGCCTTGGGTCCCATTTGGACTAAACCGCGATAACTATTCTTGGAATTACCAGCAGAAATACCTTTAGAAATAATGGTACTACGGGTATTTTTCCCAATATGAATCATCTTAGTTCCTGTGTCAGCTTGCTGCATATTATTAGTTAAAGCGATGGAGTAAAATTCACCAACAGAATTATCTCCTACCAACACGCAACTGGGATATTTCCAAGTAATAGCTGAACCGGTTTCTACCTGTGTCCAAGAAATCTTAGAATTTACTCCTTTACATAGTCCTCTTTTGGTTACAAAATTGTAAATTCCACCTTTACCATTTTCATCACCAGCGTACCAATTTTGCACTGTAGAATACTTGATATCTGCGTTATCTAAAGCTACTAATTCTACTACCGCAGCATGGAGTTGATTACTATCATACATGGGAGCAGTACACCCTTCTAAATAGCTGACCGATGCTCCTTCTTCTGCCACAATTAAAGTGCGTTCAAACTGTCCTGTATCCCCGCTATTAATACGGAAATAAGTTGATAGTTCCATGGGGCATTTTACTCCTTTAGGAATAAACACAAAAGAACCATCACTAAACACCGCAGAATTTAACGCTGCAAAGAAATTATCAGCAACAGGAACCACAGTACCCAGATATTTTTTGACTAACTCAGGATGTTCTTCTAATGCTTCAGAAATAGAACAGAAAATAACTCCTTCTTCTGCTAATTTTTCTTTATAAGTCGTAGCAACAGAAACACTATCAAAAATAGCATCTACCGCTACATTACTAAGACGTTTTTGTTCCGATAAAGGAATTCCTAACTTTTCAAAGGTTTCTAATAAAGCAGGGTCAACTTCATCTAAATTTTTAAGTTTTTCCTTCTTCTGTTTTGGGGCAGAATAGTAGATAATATTTTGATAATCGATTTTAGGATAATTGACATGAGGCCAAGTGGGTTCCGTCATTTTTAACCACTGTTTATAAGCTTTGAGACGGAACTCTAACATAAAGTCTGGTTCTTTCTTTTTAGCTGAAATAAGACGAATTACATCCTCATTTAAACCGCGAGGAATGGTATCAGCTTCAATGTCAGTAACAAAGCCATATTTATAGGGTTGGTTGACTAGGTTTTTGACGGTGGTTGCACTCATTAGATTTTGTGTTCTCCGTTTCAGTTTAATGTCTTTTCCCAACAAGGGAGAATGGAATGATTGAAGGATGGTGGTTTAGCAGGGAATGAGTCTTTAAACCCCACAAAGCCCATGTCTCTAGGGTAGAGATTAATAAAACAACATTTATGTTTCTTTATTATAGCTTACAATAGATTAACAACTCAATTGTTGTCAAAGTCACATTCCCCTAAAATTCTTTTATTACCTTTTCTCAAGGGTAATCATTTTATTTCTCCTATATCTGACTTTTAAATTTTAAAAATGACCACAATACAGCCCCCTTCCACAAAAGAAGATATTTTGCAGTATTTACTTAAGCAGGGTCAAGCTACCGCAGCCGAACTCGCTGAAACCCTTGATATCACCCCTCAAGCCACTCGTCGTCATTTGAAAGACCTAGAAGCTGAAGGGTTGTTAGAACATCATCCCCTGCAAGGAGGGTTAGGACGACCTCAATATATCTATTCTCTCAGTAAACAGGGACGCGATCGCTTTCCTAATCAATATGGGGAGTTTGCGGTGTCTTTTTTGGATACATTGACGGAGACAGTGGGAGAAAGTCAGGTAAAGGAGGTATTACGCAAACAATGGCAACGCAAAGCAGATGATTATCGTCGATACATTGGCAAGGGTTCTTTAAAAGAAAGGGTGGAGAGGTTGGTTAAACTGCGACAGGAAGAGGGTTATATGGCTGAAATACACCAGGCCAATGAGAAAAATGGGTTAAATGGTCAACAGGAAGCTTATCTCTTGGCTGAACACCATTGTGCTATTTCTGAGGTTGCAGAGTCCTATCCTACTGTCTGCGGTCACGAGTTAGAAATGTTTGCCGAAATTTTACCCGATTGTATTATAGAGCGAACCCATTGGATTAATGAAGGGGAACATAATTGTGGGTATTTAATTAAGGTGAAAAATTAATAATTAATAATTATTCAGTTTTTTTTCTAGCATCAGCTAAAGTGAAGTTGATTTTAAGTTGTCCAATTCTATTAAATCGCAATCTTCTGGTTGAAATTGTACCAAAAATTATCGAAACAGAAGAAGAATATCAACGAATTTTAACTCTTGTTGAAAAATTCACTTTCAAGGAAAATAAAACAGTAGAAGAAACTAAAATTTATCAATTATTAGTGACATTAATTGAAGCTTACGAAACAGAAAACTATCCCATAGAAGACTCAAATCCCCATGAAATTTTACAACATTTAATGGAGGTCAGTGGCACTCGTCAAACTAATTTAGTCGGTATAATAGGATCAAGTGGAGTTGTTTGTGAAGTTGTTAATGGTAAACGAGCTATTAGTAAAGCACAAGCTAAAGCTTTAGGAGAATACTTTGATTTATCTCCTAACTTATTCATTTAAAACATAAATAATGTTATGATATAAAAATAAACTCTGTAATTAATGATTACTTAAACTCTCATGAATCAACCTGGCTCTCCTGCTCAATTTTTAACTCCTGAAGAATCCGCCGATGTGGATAAAGCCTTATTGACTGCACCCGAAAAATTTTTAACCCGTTTAACCATTTCTTCTCTGAGATTATTAACTATAATAGCTCAAGATTATGAAGTTTCGGTAGAAAACTTAACTCATCAACAAGTAATTGATTGGTTTGAAACGGATGGAAAAATACGACGAGAAAAAGGGTCAGATGCTGCTGTTTTGAAATGGTAATTTAACTAATATTCTCAAAGAGAATTTTTTATGGTTTAATTTAACAATATATAAACATAAATAGTAATTATACTGAGACACTGAAATCAAAATAAATGGGAAACTCAATGAGATTACTGAAGTTTATTTAATGATGGTAAATTTTTTAGAAAATTGTATTTTTACACTTCCGAGAAACCTTATTACAAGTTATAATAGTCAACGAATCCTTCTGGACTAAATGTAAATGAGTGAACCACTTGTCAATACTTCAGGAGAAATAGCACCCAACATTCAAACCCCCAAAGAATCCCAAGATAGTTTATCAGAAACTATTAAAACCTTGGGAATCACTCAAATTCAAAGACATTTGTTTCTTTGTGCAGACCAAACTAAACCCAAATGTTGCCCTAAAGCAACCAGTCTTGAAGCTTGGGACTATCTAAAACGTCGTCTTAAGGAACTAGGACTCGATCAAGTTACACCAACCCAACCTTCTTGTATTTTTCGCACAAAAGCCAATTGTTTGCGAGTTTGTATGGACGGACCTATTCTCGTCGTCTATCCAGATGGAGTCTGGTATCGTCAAGCTACCCCCGAAGTCATTGAACGTATTATTCAAGAACATCTCATTGGTAATCAAATTGTTGAAGACTATGCCTTATGTATCCATGTTTTACCTGAACCCCTTAACACACCTCAATCAAAAACCACTAAAAATAAATCCACTGACCTCGATCATGAGATAATAGACCAGAAGACGTAATAAAGTGTTACTTAAAAAAATTCCCCAAGGTTAAGATTGCCTTAAAATAGTCTTAATTCCTACGATGACTTCTCAACAGAATCCTTAATGAAAATTTACCTGAGAACACAAGATGCCATCCTCAAAAGATAACTCTCAAAAAGACAATAAGCACTTACTACTGGTTGATGATGATCCTAACCTAGTTTTGCTAGTGAAAGATTATCTAGAATTCCAAGGGTATGAAGTGACCACAGCAGAAAATGGCAAAGACGCGCTCGAAGTCTTAAACAAACAGATCCCTGATATGATCATCTGCGATGTCATGATGCCAGAAATGGACGGTTATGCCTTAATTAAGAAAGTTCGTCAAGACGCTCGTACCAGTTGGGTTCCAGTCATGTTTCTTTCTGCCAAAGGACAAAGCCAAGATCGGGTCAAAGGACTTGATACTGGGGCTGATGTGTATATGGTAAAGCCTTTTGAACCAGAGGAGTTAGTTGCTCAAGTACAATCTTCTCTCGAGCAAGCGAGTCGTTTGATGCGTCATAAACCCAACATCTCGCTAGACGATAGTACCCGTATTCAGGTTCCCAGTAACGTTGAGTTAACCCCAACGGAAACAAAAGTGGTTCAGTTAGTAGCCCAAGGAAAGTCTAATAGAGATGTGGCTGAAATATTAAGTGTTAGTCAACGCACTATAGAAAGTCATGTTTCTAATATGCTTAATAAAACTAGTCTCAACAACCGAACGGAGTTAGCTCGTTGGGCTATTGAAAATAGTATTGCTTAATCCTTGTTATCGTTTATGTTATAATCGTGCTGGGAACCAGATATTAACCTAGATTTAATGTCGAGCAGTTGGTTTCTAAATAGTTCTCAATTGCTTCCTTAGCTCAGTTGGTAGAGCAACTCACTTGTAATGAGTAGGTCGTCGGTTCAAGTCCGACAGGGAGCTTCTACTTTGTTGTGATCTTTCTAACAATAATCTGACAATCATCTACAGATAACCATACCATATAAGTCTTGTTTGAGTCTTATGTGAGCGTCATGTAACGGGTGTTTTCGGTAAATATACTTACCAAAATCCTCTTTTAGTTTTTCGTAATAGTGTACCATAGTCTTCTAGACTATTACAAAAAATCTAGAAATGCTATTTTTTTAATGATTATGAGAGAAAAAGTTATTGATTGGTTAAACAAGAATGTTTCTAGACATCGCTTACAACACATTTTAGGGGTTGAAAAAATGTGTGAACAATTAGCCATTTATCATCAAATTGACCCTAAAAAAGCTGCACAAGCGGGATTAATGCACGATTTAGCCAAGTTTTTCCCACCGCCTAAACTATTAGAAATGGCAAAAAAAGAATATAATGAAATTGATTCAGTCTGTTTATCTAACCCCCATCTTTTACACGCTGACGTTAGTGCAATGGTAGCAAGAGATACCTTCGGGATAACAGATGAAGATATTTTAAGTGCTATTCGTAACCATACTTTAGGAACTCCTGAAATGAGTGAACTCAGTTGTATTGTCTTTATTGCTGATGCGTTAGAACCCAATAGAGGGAATACACCAGAATTAGAAAAAATGCGGGAAATAAGTTGGAAAAATCTTTATAAAAGTGTGCAACAAACTTGTGAATATTCCCTAAAATATCTAATCCATACTAATAAAACGATTCATCCTAGGGCAATTTTAACCCGTAATTGGGCATTACATCAAGTTAAAGTTAAGGGTTAAATAATTTGCCTTTCTCTCTTGCCTATTGTGAATAATTGATGTAGCATATATTAATATTATTTTTGATTCTAATTTATTCGAGAAAATGGCTAAAAAAAGTTTTTGTGTTCTAGAACAAGGAAAGATAGTTAATGAACCTTGTACCATAGAAAAACGAAAGATATTTACCACAGAATTTAGTGATTTCTATCGTCTTAATTGGGATACCCCAGATGATCCAAACGCTTTTATTCATGAAAAAGGAGTCACTTGGAGTGAAGGAAGAAGTTTATTATATGAGAAAGTTCCCAAAGATTACGACTACTATATTTTTATCGATGATGATGTTCTTTTTCAAGCTGATGAAGGGGTTGATATTCCTAAAAAAATTAAAGAACTTTTAGAAGAGTATAATCCCATTGCTGGAACATTTTATGATCATAAATCATGGTGTTTTATCCCTCTGAATGCGACAGATGAAGAATTAAATCGTCGTAAATGTTTTCCCATTGCAGGATACGACGCAGAGTCTCAAATTGTTTCAAAAAGCTTTGCTGATGTTATGTTTCCTGCTATTTATCATGGGGCCCATCGTACAGACTGGTATCTTCAATGGGTGTGTCATCAAACGTTTCCCTTAAAACAAATGGCTTTTTATGATATTAGATTACTCAATATTCGTAGTGGTGGCCATAGTAAATTTAAGAAACCTCAACATTGTGAACCAACAGAAGCAACCTTTTTATTTAATCGCCATGTAAAAGATAAATCATCCATTCTAAAAACAAAAGATGATGTCATTCAAAATAATATTGATATTTTTCAAGAAACCGTTGATAAAAACCCAATCAACTTTACTCTAGAAGACTTGAAAAAAGTTTATAATATCAATAACATTGATTTCAAGATCAGGAAATCTTTAGCCACTCGTCCCTATTTATATAGAAGGCCTTGGAATCGTTTCTGGTGGAAAGTAACTCGAAAATTAACTGGAGAATATCGATATTAAAAACGATTGATAATTAATGATTTATTTAATTATGGGAGTATCAGGATCGGGAAAGACTACCGTTGGCCAAGCATTCAGTCAAACAGTAGGCTACGCTTTCTATGATGCTGATAATTTTCATCCTCCAGAAAATATTGCTAAAATGAGCCAAGGTATTCCTTTAAATGATAGCGATCGCTTACCTTGGTTACTCGCAATCAAAGGTGTAATTAATAAACATCAACAGTTACAAAAAAATGCTGTTATAACTTGTTCAGCATTAAAACAATCTTACCGAGATTTATTACAAGAAGATACCACAGGTATTATCTGGATTTATTTAAAAGGAACTTATGAAACGATTTTAAAACGGATACAACAGCGTTCCAACCATTTCATGAAAGAAACGATGTTACTCTCTCAATTTCAAGCATTAGAAGAACCTGAAAATGCTATGATCATTGATATTAATTCACCCGTTGAAGAAATTGTTGAAGCAATTATTAATCAATTGGCTATAGGGTAATCCACCAGAAAATAGTTTAAAATAATAAATATGTCAGTGTAACTAAAGTAAATTAATAAAATCTTCTACACTTAAATCCGCATCTCTAATAATAGCTCTTAATGTTCCCTTGGCTAATGTTGTGTGATCAGGGACAACAACTTGCGAAAAAGGGTTATCTCTTCTTAAGATAATATGACTACTTTCCCTACGTTTTTCGTAAAATCCTATTTTTTTAAGAGCTTTGATACACTTTTTTCCAGAAATATTAGGAAGTTTACTCATACAATCACTAGAAAAGTCTCAAAGTTTTCTTCTGGAATAGGTAAGTTATCTTCTTCTAAAGCAGCAATATAACCTGAAATCGCTTCTTTTATATTAGCAAGAGCTTCTTCTTTTGTCTTTCCTTGACTAACACAACCTTTAAGACTTGGACATTCAACAATCCAATAATCGTCTTCATCCTTGTATAAAATAACTTGTCTCATAGGTTAACTTATGTTTGATGTAATTTAGAGGATATTTTAACAAGATAATAACACACAATAAAACATTTTTCTTAAAGGCAATGGGGAACAGTCACTCGATTGAAAGAGGATTAAAACGGCTCCCAATCCTTTTTCCCTTTAAAAAACGAGGCTTCAAACCCAGTATTAAGGGAACAGAAAAAGCGAGTGCGTAATTCGCTTATCGTAGGCGAATGTAAGACGCACTCAAGCAACTATTGCCCATTCCCTTTGATAATGAACCCAAATGATGTGTTACTGCATCACGTTGAGAAATTAAATCAATAATTATGAACTTATCCATAGTTTAATATAAGCAAATAATTAACTAGATTGATGTGCTTGTAATTTGGCTTTAATTGCTTGTTCTATCTTTAAATCAAAATCAGGATCACCAACTTTTGTAATAACTTCTCTTGGTTGTTGATTTCGTCTTTGTAAATAAGCTTGTAAAGCTACTTGATCATTCTTATGTTGTAAAAAATATTGTCTAAGTTCTTGATCTGACATTTGATCATAATTAATATTTGGCATTAAATTACTTCTCCATCAGGTGTTATTTCAATTTCAATATTTTCCTCATCTCCTGCCAAAATAAACAGAGTATAATTTGATCAAGATATTTCATTATTTGATCTGTCGTTAATAGATAAGTTTGTAGAGAATTTTAACCTTAACCATGACAATTATTACCGGAAAAACAAAACTACTCGGAATCATTGGTGATCCCGTTGAACATTCTTTATCCCCTGTGATGCAAAATGCAGCCATTGAACATTTAGGGGTAGATTATATTTATATTCCGTTTCCTGTTAAACCTGAAAACTTAGTGATCGCTTTGAATGGCTTTGCAACCATCGGTGTCATGGGATTTAATGCAACTATCCCCCATAAACAGGCTATCATCCCTCTCCTATCAGACATTACCACAACCGCAAAATTAGTGGGAGCGGTTAACACCGTTTGGCGAACAGAAACAGGGTGGAAAGGGACAAACACCGATGTTATTGGCTTTGTTACCCCCTTAAAAGCCTTAAATCGTGACTGGAACACCATTAAACCTATTATCCTGGGAAATGGAGGCGCAGCAAGGGCTGTGGTGGTAGGATTAGCGGAATTGGGCTGCTCTGAAATTGCCGTTGTGGGACGAAATAAAGACAAGTTAGACCAATTTAAACAAAGTTGGGATAATAGCGAGCTTATCGCCTCCATAACTGTCCATTCCTGGGACGAATTATCGGAGATGGTATCAGAAAGCCAATTAATAGTGAATACCACACCCATTGGGATGTTTCCTCATACAGATAATTCTCCCGTTGACAGTGATTTATGGAAAAAATTCCCTAAGAATGCGATCGCTTACGACTTGATTTATAATCCCAGTCCCACTCAATTTCTCAAAGACGCGCAACAACAGGGGTTAAACATTATTGATGGCTTAGATATGTTAGTCTATCAAGGAGCAGCAGCCTTAGAAATTTGGTTACAACAACCTGTCCCTGCTGAGGTAATGAGTCAAGCGTTGAAACAATATCTTTTTTCGTAGTTTATGTATTTTTCGGCATATGTAAACATTTGTCAACAAAACTGTAATCTTACACCAAATCTCAAAAGTTATTAGAGACTTAAGTTGTCATTATATTCATGAGTGACACGGTTTCTCATTCCTTTAATTTCAGAAAAGGGAATTTCTGGATATTTATTTTTAAATGTTTCAGATAAACGGTTAACTCCTTCACCAATAATAATAATTTGATAGAGAACAGATGATTGTGTCTTTTCATCTTCTAAAAACTCAGATTTATTTACATTATTAGTAAAGGATAAAATCAAGCGACAGGCTTTTATTATATCTAAAATTATCTCATTATCTTTTGACATAAATAACCTCACTATTCTCTAATATGTTCTGGCGAAGAATCCAATTATGACTATTTTCTATGGATTTTTTGGTAACAATATCTACTGAACGATTAAATAAAGTTGCAAATTGTTGTTCTAGATTTTCCAAATCCAGAAGACTAATATTATTATTTGGAGTAAAAGTCACTAATATATCTATGTCACTATCCCCATTAAAATCTTCTCTTAAAACTGAACCAAATAAGGCTAATTCAGTAATTTCCCATTGTTGACAGATTTCTTCAATTTTCACCCATTGAATTCCTAAGTGATCTTTTAGTTTTAATTCAAGTTCGGGATTAAGATTTAACCTGATCATATGATTCTCCTTTTTCATGTTTAATCTTAATGGGTGGGCTTAATAATATTAAGCCCCCATGAATTTTGTTAAAAATCTACGCTTTCGCAGCAACTACGGTACTAAAACGAATTTTTAAGAAATCTTCTTCCATTTTTGCACCAGAAGGTTTTAGCGCAGCTAACGCTTGCGGTAACACTAAATTACGGCGATGATTACCAATTCTAATATTTAATTCATCCCCTGTTTTATTCAGTTGTACCTTTTCTTTAGGAATCCCTGGTAAATACAATTCTAAGCTATAATCTTGCTCATTTTGTACAACCCGAATGGTATCTTCTTGATAATAAACTTGTGCTGGATCTTCATCTTTATAGAGGGTTTCTTTTAATCGTTCTAACGCTTCCATCCCACACATTTCTTCAGAAAATAATGGCACTTCTTTAACGGGTAAAGGATGGAAGTTTTCATGAATTTCCTGCTTATAAATTTGTTGGTTATTCTTCCATTTTTCAAAGAAGGGATCATTAACCGTTTCAGGAATAATGCGGTTAGCAACCACTAAATCAGTCGACACATTATACAAACTCAGATAAGCATGGGCCCGCAGTGATTCCTTAATCACCATTTTTTCAGGATTTGTCACTAAACGAACGGAAGTTTGCTTATTATCCGTCAAAACCTTCTCTAATGCTTCGATCTGCTCGTAAAATTCATAAGGTGCGTCCATTACCTCCTTATCGGGTAAAGAAAATCCTGCGATCGGTCTAAACAAGGGTTCTACCAACGGACGCAACGCTACGGACATCCCTTGTAACGGTTTATAAAATCTTCTCATATACCACCCTCCCACTTCAGGAATACTCAGCAGACGCAATGCTGTTCCTGTGGGGGCCGAGTCAATAATCAAAACGTCGTATTCTCCTTCATCATGGTGGCGTTTCATGCGAACTAAGCCAAAAATTTCATCCATTCCTGGTAAAATGGCTAATTCTTCCGCTTGCACTCCGTCAAGTCCTCTGGCTTGCAATACCTGGGTAATATACCGTTTAACTGCTCCCCAGTTTCCTTCTAACTCCATCAATGCGTCTAGTTCGGCCCCCCACAAGTTGGGACGGACGGAACGGGGTTCATGACCCAATTCTAAATCAAAACTATCCGCTAAGGAATGGGCCGGATCGGTACTTAATACCAGGGTTTTGTACCCTAACTCAGCACATCTTAGGCCAGTGGCCGCAGCGACGGAAGTTTTACCAACTCCCCCTTTACCAGTCATGAGGATTACACGCATGATTTTTTCAGAAAAATTTACATTACTTATTCTTATTATGAATGATTTAGGACAAAATGTTGTTTCACTACGTCCCAACGAGAACAGTTCCAGTAGTCAATATGGGAAATAATCAGGTTTTGGTCATTGATGGTTAGTTCGCTGCGTCCTGGGATGGAAATAGGGGGTTTCCAAGGTAAAGGGGTAGTCCAATGTAGAGTCCATTCCGTATGAATAATATTGTCGGTTTGATAAATATTGTGTAATTCTAAGTCAATATTTTTGAACCAAGTTGACATAAATTGAATCATCTCTTGATAGCGTTTAATTCCTGTAAACTCAGTCATAGGATCTTTAAAATAAACATTATCAGCGTAAAGAGAATAGGTTTGGTTGTTGGGAAAGGTTTGATAGTCGTTTTTGATGGTTTCTAGTAACGTCATAATTGTTGAAGAAGGAGTCAGGAGTCAGGAGACAGGAAACAGGAGTTAATAGCGGTTTTCAATTGAGTGTATCAAAATTTTAGTTAGTTGAGTGTGGGGAGTGTGGGAGGTGTGGGAAGTGTGGGGGGAATTTTTATTTTCCTGGTTAGTCTATTGATCTGAAAATAGCTATAAAGATTAGGTGTACCTCATGAGTTTGAGAAATACTATATATACAATTAAAACAGAAAAATCCCTCAAACGAATAATCGTTGAGAGATTGACTTAAAATAATTTCTTATTAATTTTCTATCTGATCTGATTCAAGTTTTCTTTAGATCCCATTACCAACAGCATTCAAAATTCTTAAACCTGTAAAAGACCAGCTAATACTTTCAGCTTTTGACTATTATTTTGAACCATTAGAAGTTTACTATTCAATTTGTCTTGATTTCCCAATAAACCTCCAAACAATACTTCAGATAGTATCAGCTTTGTTCCAAATGCAACATTAACGATCGCATCATAATAAGATTGTTGATCTTCTGTTATTGGTTGATGGAAAGACTCGATCAATAATTGTAAATTTTCCTCGATTTTTAAACAGTCAACAGAAGAGTCTTTCCCTTCGTGGAATTTACTAATTACACTTTCTAGATAATCTGCTATCTGATTGGTATAAAATGCAACAGTTTTATCTTTTGTACTATTGGCTTTTGTTGTTAATAACAGAGGATTTTCTGTCAATTCTAAGGGAGTTTGAGTCATAGGTAATTGCTTTAGCAATTTTGTGAAATACAGCTTATAAGGTAAAAGAAAGATTCTAACAAATCAAGGGTAAAATATTAAAAAATTATGTATATTTCAAATATTAAATAAATCACATTTTTATTTTAATTAATTTTGTAGTGTAAATTACTTTTAATATTCAAGGGTTCGTAAAACTTTATAGGTTATCATGTTCATAACACTTATTGGGAGAATAGTCCATGCAACCTTTAAAAATTCGTAAATTTGGTGATTCATTAGGAGTCACATTACCTCAAGAAATTCTCGAAAAACTCAATCTCAGCGAAAGAGATAACTTGTATATTAAAGAAACTGCTGATGGACTACAAATAACATCTGATGATCCAGACTTAGAGGAAGCAATGACTATTTATCATCAAGGTAGTTGTCAATATGATAATGCTTTAAGAGAACTTGCTTAATGACTAATATTCGTTGGATAAGTGAAAAAATTGTTATAGCAATTATAGCTAAGACCTATTTAAGTTCTTACATTCCTAATAAAATTGAGATAAAATAAAAATAGATAACAAAATACTTTATTTTGAGGCGATATGCAACTGACAGATGAGCAATTACAAAAAATAGCTGATATAGTAGTAAAAAAAATGGAAGATAAAGGTTTAGTTGTTTCTCACCTAACATCGCTTTTTCCTACCACTTATAGGGATGAATTGCATGGCAATGAGGGTAATGATTCTTTATATGGAGGTGGAGGTGATGATCAGCTATACGGAGGTTTTGGTAATGATTCTCTATCCAGTGAAGTGGACAAAACAGAACTTTTAGCTAATATTTTGTCTAACGAAGATCAAATTTTAAGAACACTTGCTCAAGAAACTCAGCAAAATGCAAAAGAAGTTCTACGTAAAGCAATAGCATTGATTAAAATTGCCATTTATGCAGAAAAAGAGGGGGCTAATCTTGCTATTATTAAAGATGGAAAAATTCTTAATAAAATGACAGGATTTTCAACCAGTGCAAAATGAACCACAAAAACATAAATTTGTTGATTTTTCTAATCCCGAAAATTTAGATAAAGTTTTAAACTCAGAAAATCCTTTAGCTGAAAAATTACTGACTAGCATTATACAAAGAGAAAATGAAGATGCAGCAGTAGAAAGAAGAATTAAAGAAACAGATGCACAAGTAAAGCGTTGGAAAGGATTAATTCAAACATCAGTTATGTATATTGTGGGAGGAATATTAATCCTTTTTATTGGTATTGCTAGTTATTCAATTTTAACCAATCCTAAAGCTGAGAATGATGAAAAAAGTTGGGCAAGAACTACTCTAACATCTTTAGCAACTGGAGTGATTGGGTTTCTTTTTGGTAAACAGGGAAGCAAAGATACTTAAAATCATTTACACTAATATTTAATGATATCATGCTTAATAATACTATAGAAAAGAGGAGGAATTGAATGACGCAATCAAATCATACTCTTTGGAAGCTTTCTGAAGAAATAATTGAACTGGAAAACTTAATTAATCAACTCCAAGAGTCTGAAGAATTAAGTGAAGAAGAAAAAGACACAAAGATCAATCAACTATTTTCTGAATGGCTAAATGCTGACACAAACTTTAATGAAAAGGCAGAAAAAGTTGCCCATTATATCAAGTATTTAGAAGCGATAACCGAAGCACGAAAAGCTGAAGCAAAACGTCTCAGAGTTTTAGCGAGTATGAGTGAAAAGCAAGGAACTAAATTACGAGAATATCTTATCAAAGAAATGCAGCGAGTTAATAAAACAAAAATTGAGGGCGTTACTTGTAAATTATCCATGCGAAAGAAACAACCCAGTATCTGTTTAAAAGTGGAACCTGAAGACCTTCCCAATGAATTTAAACGGGTTAAAATAGAACCTAACTTAACAGAAATTAGAAAAGCCCTAAAATCTCAAAAAGACTGTGATTGGGCTTTCTTTAGTGATGATCAAGACTATAGTTTAACCATTAAATAAGAAGAAACAGGATTAACTTTAAATATAGGGGATCACAATCATTACACCTTTTTGTTAAATTGTTGTGTATATTAACTATTTTTTGCTAAAATGACAAAAGAGCAATCTGCACTAACCGTATTTTTTATTTTAGTTATTGTCTTTTTAGGACTGGTATTAACTTTTGGTTTAAACATAACTGGATTACCATTTCTTATTCGCCAAATTTCTAAAATTACATTAATTTCTCCGTTTCATGACCAACGTTATCAAACTCCATACTACCAAAAGAAAGTGCAAGAATTTCGTCAACAACCTGGGTCTAAACAAGATACTTTTTTAGTGGGAGATAGTTTAACCGATCAAGGAAATTGGACAAAACTTTTAAACCAAACTAATCTTAAAAATAGAGGAATTAGTGGAGATACCACAGAAGGCGTTTTAAATCGTCTTGATGAAATTATTAACGTTCAACCACAGAAAATATTTATTATGATCGGGGTGAATGATTTATGGAATGAAAATAGAACGGTTGAGCAAATTATTGCTAACTATCAAGAAATTCTCACTACCTTGAAATATCAAACTCCTGCATCTAAAGTTTATATTCAAAGTCTTCTTCCCATCAATAACCGAGATTATCCGCTCAAAATAAATAATAAAGATGTTATGGAAGTTAATCAAAAATTACAAATATTAGCCACTGAATTTAATTATGAATATCTCGATCTTTATCCTCAGTTTATTGATGAGTTCAACCAATTAAAAACGACTTATACAAATGATGGTGTTCACTTAACAACTGAAGGTTATCAAGCATGGGCTAAAGCGATCGCTCAATGGGTAAAATAATAAAAAATGAGGGAAAACAGACAAGATTAACCTTCTTATCTGTTTCCCCATCCAGTTAAATTTTAGTACCACATTCGGGACAAAACTTATTCGTTACCGGGTTATCCGTACCACAATAACTACAACGGGTTAACTCTGTCATCAATTGGGTAGACTTTAACTCAGGAAGTCCAAGCATTTGAGCATTACTCTTTCCAGGGGCAACCATCGGATAACAATTTTCATCCCGTTTCACATGAACATCCATCAAAACAGGACCCTCATGGGCTAACATTTCAGCAACGGCACCAGCTAATTGAGAATGCTCTCTAACCGTTATCCCTTTAACACCGAATGCTTTAGCTAACAGTTCAAAATTAGGCATTCCTGACTGCATATTAGAAGAAGAATACCGTTCCCCAAAAAAGGTTTGTTGCCATTGACGCACCATTCCCTGCCAACCGTTATTAATAATGACCGTTTTGGCAGCAATATTATACTGGGATAAAGTAGCCAACTCCTGAAGATTCATCTGAAAACTGGCATCACCACTAATACAGATTACTTCTTCTTCTGGCAGAGCCACTTTAACCCCCATTGCTGCTGGCATTCCGTAACCCATCGTGCCTAACCCTGCACTAGAAATCCAACGACGAGGCCCGTTATTTAAGAATTGAGCAGCCCACATTTGATGTTGTCCTACATCCGTTGTGTAGTAGGCGTGGGGTGCCTGACGACCAATTTCGACGATTACTTCTTGGGGGGAGATCCGATGGTCATAATGGGGAGCAACAAGGGGATATTGTTCGCGCCAACGGTTAATACGATTTAACCAAGGCTGGGTTTTCTCAGCATCCAAAGGAACATCAATTTCCCGCGATCGCTGTAATAATTGTTCGAGTACCTGACGCACATCTCCCACAATAGGCACTTCAGGGAGTCTATTTTTACCCACTTCCGCCGGATCGATATCGATATGAATAACTCTGGCCCGAGACGCAAACTCATCTAATTTACCCGTTACGCGATCGTCAAATCTCGCTCCGACAGCAATCAACAGATCGCATTCACTCACCGCAAAGTTAGCGTAAGCAGTGCCGTGCATTCCCAACATTCCCACTGATAAAGGATGATGTTCATCAAACGAACCAATTCCCATTAACGTCGTGGTAACAGGTATTTGGAACCGTTCGGCCAATTCCTGTACTTGGACATGGGCATTAGCTGCGATCGCTCCACCCCCCACATACAATAACGGGCGTTGAGAAGATTCAATTAAAGATAAAGCTGCATTAATTTGACGGGGGTTTCCTTTCACTGTAGGACGATACCCGGGTAATTTAACCTGGCCGGGTTCAACGGGAATATAGTCGCATTCTTCGAGGCCCACATCTTTGGGAACATCGATCAATACAGGTCCGGGTCGTCCGGTACTGGCGATATGAAACGCTTCGGCTACAATATCTGCCATATCTTTAGCATGGCGTACCACATAGGAATGTTTGACAATGGGTAGAGTAATGCCAAAAATATCCGTTTCTTGGAAAGCATCACTACCAATGGCCGGCCGTGCCACTTGTCCCGTTACTACCACCATCGGAATAGAATCAAGATGGGCCGTAGCGATCCCTGTTACTAAATTGGTTGCCCCCGGTCCAGAGGTTCCGAAACAAACCCCTACTTTTCCGGTGGCGCGGGCATAACCATCCGCTGCATGGGAAGCCCCTTGTTCGTGGCGTACTAAGAAATGTTGAATTTCTCCCCTAGCTTCCGCTCGGTATAATTCATCATAAATGGGGAGAATAGCACCTCCAGGATAGCCAAAAATGTGTTTAACGCCGTGACGTACCAGGCTATCGATTAAGGCGTAAGCCCCTGTACGGCGTTGGGGCGTTTCTGCTAAGGGTGAAGTTATTTTTGCGATTGAAGAAACCACAGGGTAAACCGTCTCACTTTCTATCTATGTATATTTTCTATTTTAGTTTTGTTATCTCTTTTGCAACATAAAAAATCGTGACATTATTCTCTTATTAGGATAAATTAAGCGGATATTGTCGGGGTTAACGGCGGTTAACCCCTACGAAATTAATACAATTTACTGGTTGGTTAGGAAACTAAAAAAATTAAGACAATAAAATTCGTTTTCTAGAAACAATCAAACTATTGGGGAACATCCCATCAGCTTACTTTCTGGATTGACTTGTCAAATACGCATCTATTGTCCTTTAATCCCTGCCAATATTGCTGATTCATCTCTTAGCTGAACGCTGAATGCTGACGGCTGAATGCTTACATGTGATGATTGCGACGACGGAAACCAGTAGCAGAAAAGAATAATCCGGCCATCGCCATTAAACCAGCAGTGGTAGATGATTCAGGAACAGACTGAGGAGCTTGTCCAATTGGACCTTCATCAACTACACTAATGGTGACGCGAGCAATCCCATCAGGATACAAAGTTGTATCGTTAAAGTCTAAATTAGCAAAATCCGTGTCAAAATTATCTGGTCTATTGAGGAAAGTAGCAAACGGATCGCTAACATTGGCGTTAACTCCATTTTCATCTTCTCCCTGGTTCCCTCCAGTTTGTCCCCCAGGAATGCCGAATAACCCATTACCAGCAGAAGTGGCAAAATCATTGACTTCGGTTCCAGCATCGTTAACGGTTCCAGCTTCTCCAATAAAAAAGGAAATTGAGGTTTCTTCCTCTGTAAATAAAGTGGTTAAACTATGAGCCAAAGGATTACCATTGGCAACATAATAATCGCTGGAGGGAAGAACCATTGAGACATAGGAGAAGTAACGATTAGAATCATCTGGAGTTACTTCAAATATGCTCATAGCGGTGTTTCCTGGAGTGATAGGACCTCCCCCAATAGCACCATCAATACGAGTTCCAACTTGATCGGTCTCGAAAATTCCACTCACACCACCTTCAACATAGGTTAAGTTATCGAGAAAGTCTTGAGAGATAGTAGCAGGATTACCATCTTCAGCAATCTGCTCTAAACCACGCTCAGAAGGGAGTCCTCCGTTGTAACTATCAAAGCTACCGTCATGAAATCCAACCCAAACCGGGGTCAGCGCAACACCACCATCGGGGCCGAGGTTTTCTACTTCAACTTTCAGGGTCAATGCTTGGACTGCTGATGCAGTGGTGACAATTGAACCAAAGGTTAAAACCGTTAACAGTGGATTGATATTCTTGAATAAGTTAATCATGGCAGAATTCACAATTTAGTCGATAAATCTTTTCACAAAGTTAGTGAGACTAGCTGAGAACTGCCTGAGAAATTTTAAAAACTTTTCTCAGGTAATTTTTATGAATTCTTAACATTGTTTACCCAATCTTTTAAGATTTCTACGAGATTGGTGACTTCAATTTCTTGGGATTCTTTGGTCTTCCTTGTGACAACTTCAACTTTACCTGCTTTTAAGGATCGCCCTGTCACCACCCGATAAGGAATACCGATTAAATCAGCATCTTTAAACTTAACCCCTGCCCGTTCATCACGATCGTCTAATAGGGTTTCTACGCCAATTTTATTCAGTTCGTTATAGCAATTTTCCGCTACTTCCATTTGATTTTTATCGTTAATGTTTGGGACAATAATAATCACATGATAAGGGGCGATCGCTACTGGCCAAATAATGCCATCTTTATCATAGGATTGTTCCACCGCAGCTTGTGCTAAACGAGAGACACCGACTCCATAACATCCCATAACAATAGGTTTTTCTTCCCCATTTTCATCGGTAAAGGTGGCGGACATTGCCTCAGAATATTTAGTGCCTAATTGGAAAATATGTCCCACTTCAATGCCTCTGGCACTGGCTAATATTTGACTGGGATCATGAACAGCGCGATCGCCGATTATAGCTGTTCTAATATCACAGACTAATTTGGCTAATTTAAAGTCTTTCCCCCAGTTTGCTCCTATTACATGATAACCTGTTTCATCGGCTCCTGTAACAAAGTTTTCTAAGTCAACCGCAGTTTGATCAACGATTCTTAAAAACTTCCCTTCTATGTATTCTCCAGAGGCAATATAATCATCCTCTAAACTAGGAGAAATATAACCTACTGGTAAGGGTTTATTTGTCCATTTTTTCTGGGCATTTTCATCGGGAACCGTTAATGCTAATAGGGTGCTGGCTTGATATTGCGGGGCAACTTTAACTAACTCATTATTTAATTTAACTTCATTAACCTCTTGATCTCCTCGAATACTAACTAAAACTAAGACAGTTTTCCCATTATCATAAACCGCTTCATAAAGAACATTTTTGACAATATTGGTAGGGGAACATTGCAAAAACTGACACAATTTTTCAATGGTATTGCAATCGGGGGTTTCTCGTTTTTCGTGGGTGTTAAACGGTGATGTTTTCACCTCAGCAGGAAGGGAAACCGCTTTTTCTACATTAGCTGCATACTTTCCATCTTCGGTGTATAAAACTTCATCTTCTCCTGCTTCTGCTAGGATCATAAATTCTTGGGATGCTGATCCCCCAATGGCTCCAGAATCAGCTTCTACTGCTCTAAAGGCTAACCCGCATCGGCTAATAATATTACGATAAGCTTGATCCATTGCGTCGTAACTTTTTTGTAAACTGGCTTCATCTTCATTGAAAGAATAAGCATCTTTCATGATAAATTCTCGTCCTCGCATTAAGCCAAAACGCGGGCGAATTTCATCCCTAAATTTTGTTTGAATTTGATACAAATTAAGGGGTAATTGTCGATAGGAACGGATCATATCTTTAGCCACTGTTGTAATCACTTCTTCGTGGGTTGGCCCTAACCCTAACTCTCGTTCCTGTCTATCTATTAAGGAAAACATGATTCCTTCTGCTTTGGTGTAGGTTTCCCATCGTCCCGACTCTTTCCACAACTCCGATGGTTGCAACTGGGGTAAAAGACATTCTTGGGCCCCGGCTGCGTTCATTTCTTCCCGTACAATTTGAGAAACTTTTTGTAATACACGCCACATTAAAGGTAAATAAGCATAAATACCGCTACCGATCCGACGAATATAACCTGCTCTTAATAACAGTTTATGACTGGGAATTTCTGCTTCTGCGGGATCTTCCCGTAGGGTAACAAAAAGCATCTGAGACAGTCTCATTCAGGGTTTCCTCGCAATTATCGAATGGCTATTATCGCATTTTTGTGGGGTGTCTATCAAGTTATTAAGTATTATCTCTGAAAAGATTACTAATGATTCAGTAAAAACTCGGATCTTTTTTAAGGATTCTATAAATTTAATTGTAATATTAATGAAGATTTAATAAAGTTAGATTTTTTTAAAAAAATATTCGACAATTTACAAGAATCTGCGTATAATTATGGAAAACAAAAAACATAAGTAAGTATAGCATCCGTATTTTTTTTCCTTCAATGCTCCTAGATTGATTGTTGGTTAAATTTTTATTTCAAAAAAAAACTAACAATTTAGTATTTTTTGACTTTTATGTTGAGGATTGACTCATGAACTATTCCGTAGAGAGAGGGGCTAAAATTCATGTTAATATCATGGAATTCTTAGTCCAAGAAGAAATTGAAAAACAACTAAAATCTTATCCCAAAAAAATTAGAGATTACATCAATGAAGTTGAAGTTGCTACCTATGCGCTCAATCGTTTACCTGCCCTTTATGCCTCTAGTTATATTGGACAAGAGCATCAAAAACGAACAGGAAAGCAAAAATATAAATCACAAATTACCTTAGCTGTTCGTCGAGCTTTAGCTGCTATTGAAAGAGATCCAATCAAAAAATCGGTTCCCCTTGTCTCAGAAAGTCATGCTCAGTATGAATTAGCTAAAATTTCTTTAAATAAATTAGAAAATCTTTTAAAAAAGCAAGGAATTATTGCTAATAACCAGAAACTTTCTTGGAACAACTTAAATAAGATAATTTATCCTTTAATTACCAAAGCACAATCAAAAACAATCAAAAAACAAGACATAGAATCTAAAATTTGGAACATTAACCCATATTTTCAATCAGCTAATGATTGAACTATCCCAAATCTATAAGGGATTTTAAATATTTAAAACCATTGATACTGGTAAGGGGAGTAAAAAATTAAAATTTAAAGTACATTTTTTCCTTACCAGTTCACCATAAAATTGATAATTCTCAATATTTTCTTAAGTTTAAAATTTGAATTAAGATGTTAAGCTAAAAGAGAAAGAAAATCATAAAATATCAAGTGTTATCCTTAATTTTACGCCTCATCCACATGGTGCAACCCTTAATCATTCCCCTATGTTTAATAACAGCTTGGGTATTTATATTAATGTTGGTTAGTAGTGTAATAGCAATGATTATCGATGTCATAAAAAGATCGAAAAAGATGCACCAAATTCCCTGTAGTCACTGTCAATATTTTACCAATGATTATCGCCTAAAATGTCCAGTTAATCCCTTCCAAGCTAATACAGAATTAGCTATTAATTGTAAGGATTATCACATAAGAGAAAATTAAACATGAAAATTGGCATTATTGGATTAGGATTAATTGGGGGTTCCCTGGGATTTGATTTACGTCATTGTGGACATCTTATTTATGGGGTTTCTCGTAAAGAAAGTACCTGTAAAAGAGCTATAGAAAGGGGAGTTGTTGATAATGCAAGTATTCATTTTAATTCTTTATCCTCTGTTGACATTATTTTCATTTGTACTCCTATTGGTTTAATTTCTGAAACTTTACAACAGTTGATTCCCTTCTTAAAATCAGAGGTTATTATTACTGATGTTGGCTCGGTTAAAAGTCCTATTGTCAATCAATGTGAGCTTTTATGGGACAATTTTGTAGGGGGACATCCCATGGCCGGAACAGCAGAACAAGGAATAGAAGCAGCCCAAAAAAACTTGTTTAGAAATGCACCCTATGTCATTACTCCCACAAAAAAAACACAAAAAAATAGCATAAAAATTTTAGAAGAATTAGCCCAATCTTTAGGCTCAAATGTTTATACTTGTTCCCCAGAAATTCATGATCAAGCAGTAGCATGGATTTCTCACTTACCCGTGATGATTAGTGCTAGTTTAATTGCTGCTTGTGTAGAAGAAAAAGATAAAACTGTGTTAAATTTAGCCCAACAATTAGCCAGTTCCGGATTTAAAGATACCAGTCGAGTTGGAGGAGGAAACCCCGAATTAGGGGTAATGATGGCTCAATATAATAAAACTGCCTTACTACACACTTTAGAAGGTTATCGTCAGCAACTCGATCGCATTAGTGAATACGTTAACACAGAACAATGGGACTCCTTAGAAAGATTACTGATGATGACACAAGAGAAGCGATCGCCTTTTATTAATTAATAATTAATAATTAATAATTAATAATTATTTAACTAGGATTAAAACTCAGTAGATGGAAAACTTACTTATAAAGGACTGTATGGCAGCAGGGAGACGAGGATGTTTGTGATCTACTTAAACTGCCTCACCCATTCTCTGGATCGAGAACTAACTCCGAGAAAATTCTGAGTTATTTTTAAGAATTTTACGGCAAAAATACTGAATTGCGTATATAATCGGATAAATTTTCAGTAAAATTTCACTTACAATGAATAATAAGACCAATATTAATCCCGCTCACAAAATTTTTGTCAATACTAGCTTGATTTTGTTAGGAATTTCTGCTAATGCCACCTTTTTCTCCCTAATGGTAACATTTCTCTTAGGAACAGTAATTTTAGGCTGGTTAAGTAGTCAACAGCATAAGTTTACTTTAAATAGGCCGACAAAAAACAAAAAAGTTGAGAATATAGCTATCCCTTCGGGTATTAATGTTGAAAACCCAAATAATTATTAATTGTTAATTATTCATTATTCATTGATAACCCTGTTCTCTGCGATACAATACCCCTAGGGTTGTACTGGTGAGTAATAACCCCATATGTAGTGTACAAGTTACTCTTAACCATGACAGATCATCCCCTCGGTGTCGTTGTCCAAGGTTCCCTATCACAAGGGTTAGAAGTTCGCTTACATTCTGATGTGTCTGTTGAACAAATGCGAGTGGGAAAATTTTTGGTAGTGCAAGGTGTGCGATCGCGGTTTTTTTGTTTGTTGACAGATGTTTCTTTAGGAACCGCTAACCCCCGTATTTTAGCCAACCCTCCTAGTTTCCAAGATACGTTTATGAGGGATGTGTTAGCCGGAAGTGCCACCTATGGCAATGTGGAACTTGCACCCATGTTGATGTTTACTCCAAAAGAAGAAGAAGATAACACCCCTTCTGAACCTGAAAACACCTCTTTAGGTTCATTTCAAGCACAAACAAACGCTGATATTGAACTGCTTCCCGTCAAGACTATTCCTACCCATTTTAGTCAAGTTTATGAAGCGTCAGAAAGAGATTTTCGAGCAGTTTTTGGTTGGGAAGATGACCCTACACGGCGCAATTTTGCTATCGGAAAACCTTTAGATATGGACGTGCCAATTTGTATTGATTTAGATCGCTTTGTTGAGCGCAGTAATGGGGTTTTTGGGAAGTCAGGAACAGGAAAATCTTTTTTAACCAGATTATTAATTTCTGGAATTATTCGTAAGCAAGCTGCGGTTAATTTAATGTTTGATATGCACTCAGAATATGGGTGGGAAGCAATGAAAGAAGGGAAAGAAGTTTCTACAGTTAAAGGGTTGCGTCAATTGTTTCCTGGACAAGTAGAGATTTATACGTTAGATCCTGAGTCTACTAAAAGAAGAGGAGTGAGTGATGCTCAAGAACTGTATTTAAGTTACGATCAAATTCAGATAGAAGATATTCGCTTAGTGGGTCATGAATTAGGGATTTCTGAGGCAAGTTTAGATAATGCTAATATTTTGGAAGCAGAATATGGGAAGTCATGGATTATGCAATTATTAAACATGACTAACGAAGATATTAAACTCTTTTGTCAAGAAAAACAGGGTCATGCAGGATCAATTATGTCCCTACAAAGAAAGTTGATGCGATTAGATAATTTAAAATATTTACGCACTGCTTGTCCCCATAATTATATTAATCAAGTCTTAGAATCTTTGGACGCAGGAAAGCACGTTGTTATTGAATTTGGTTCCCAATCAAATATGCTTTCTTATATGTTAGCTACCAATATGATTACTCGACGTATTCATGGTAGTTATGTAAAGAAAGCTGAGCGATTTCTACAAACAAAAAGTCCGAGCGATCGTCCTAGACAATTAGTCATTACTATAGAAGAAGCACATCGCTTTTTAGATTCTAAAATTGTCCATCAAACTATCTTTGGAACCATTGCCAGGGAGATGAGAAAATATTTTGTCACTCTCTTAATTGTAGATCAAAGACCATCAGGAATTGACAACGAAGTCATGTCACAAGTTGGCACAAGAATTACCTGTTTATTGAATGATGAAAAGGACATTGATGCCATTTTTACGGGGGTTTCAGGGGGACAAAATTTGAGGTCAGTATTAGCAAAGTTAGATTCTAAACAACAAGCTTTAATTTTAGGCCATGCGGTTCCCATGCCTGTTGTTATTAGAACTCGTGCCTATGATCAACAATTCTATGCAGAAATCGGAGAAACGGATTGGTCACAATTACCCGATGAAGAAGTCTTTGCAGCAGCACAAACAGCTAGAGCAGAATTAGGATTTTAATTTTTGACATTTAATCAATTTTATGTTCAATGACCAAAGTTGACCCTATCCATGCACCAGTTGCGTCATAATTACGAATTAATCTTTGACGTTCTTTTTCATTAACCAACCAACCCACTTCTAAAAAGAACGGTTTACGTAATTCTAATTTTAGCGGTGCATTAGTTGAGGTTCCATCGGGTAAAAACAAAATTTGTCTAGGGATGTTTCCTGTATTAAACACTAACTTATTTTCTTCAATTTCCGCCCTTGAAGTTAAGGTTGTTCCTGAAAAAATTAATTGTTGTTGTATTTGGTTGTTATTAACTTGTTTGACTTCTAAACTTGTTTCAAACTTATCTGTAGGACGAAAATCAGGGTAAGCTGTATAAGCAATTCCTTGCCATTTTCCTAATAATTGATCTAAGGTTAACTGAGGACGTTCTTCTGCATTACTTCCACGACGAAATTCTCGAATTAAGGTAATACTTGAACATTCATTTTGACGATCATAGAGTAACACACAACGCAAACGGCGATCGCCTTTTATAAAGCCAAATTCTGCTCCAAACTCAGCAAAAGGTGCCAGTTGAAATGAGCCTTTAGAAAAAGTTCCTGTCTCAAAGAAAATAATTTGTCTCCCCAAAGAACGGTATTCTTGTGTATAGTCTTCAGTGGGTATTTCATCATAACTATTTCCCCCAAAACGACGCAAACGAAATTTAACTAATTTATTGTTTTCTAATCCTTCTAAATTGATAATAGAAAGCGTAGAATCAAGAATCTCACCTTGAGGAGAAATTTTAGTAAATGATCCTTGCCATTCTCCTATATTTTTTAAGAAGTTTTCCCAGTTATTTTCACTCATTTTTAAAAATTGTTTTATTATTATTCTTGTTTATTATACTAAGTAATTAGACCAATGAAAAGTCAATATTAATATAAGAGTAATTAATTTTCAATTATTTTTAAATTTATTATTATTAATTACCCGACAACATTAATTTCTCAATTTTGCTACTTTTTTTAAGAAATATTACAAAATATAGCATTCTTCTGCAAAAAAGACATAAAAGGAATATACTGTGAGGTAATTCTCTAACAGACAACATTAAAAATTTATATAGCAGTCGAACTAGAAACTGACACGTTGTTCTCTTCACTATTCCGTAATTCCCTATTTTTTGAATCTCAAACATGAGATTGTAATATATCCTTCCACTGCTATGGAACTAGGAACTGGCACGTTGTTCTCTTCACTATTCCGTAATTCCCTATTTTTTGAATCTCAAAGATGAGATTGTAATATATCCTTCCACTGCTATAGATTCAGGTTCTAGAGCCAAGACTTTGGGAACTTTGGGTGTAGTCCCAAGGATAATGCTGTTTGCCTAAATTGGCACAATTGCAACAAAACATATTTACTTAAAATGCGTCAAATTACTTCTAGCGGGCAGTCCCCAAGCACTGCGTCCCAACTTCCTGCTATCCGAACCTTTCAGATGGATGGGGGTGGTATTGGTAGCATCCCTAATGCAGTTAATCTTTTCCGAGGGGATGTAAATCTTCCTTTAGAATTAATCTCTCTTCCAGGTAGAGGGGATCTCGATGTAAAAGTTGCCATCATGTACCAGAGTAACATTCAAACTCTGGTGGATACTTGGAATTTAGAAGCACCAACAGGCCTTCTGGGGTTAGGGTGGAATATGCCTTATGAAATGATTGCTATTGATAACAAAAATACCTAGAAAACTGTGAGCGAGAGATAGCCAGTCCGTTTTAACGGCTGGCAGTCGAGCGAACGGGGGTTTTAACCCCCCGTATGTATTTTTAGTTTATTAATACATTCTTCCAAAACTTGTGTCATAGTTTTATCTTTTTGTTGTGTATAAAGTCTGAGTTGAGCTAATCTTTTCTCACTTAATCTAATTGTAAAGTTCTTCTTAATTATATTAGGAATATCATTGCTAAACCTTATAATAATAGCATGAAGTACCAAACGCAGAAAATCTTATTAACGGGGAATGTAGATGATGAAGTTCACGCTTACCTTTTATGGTGTTGTGAACAATCTAATAAGTTGTATAACTCTGCTTTATTTTCAATTCGTCAAGATTACTTTGAAAATTGTAATTACAAAACTTGGTTTGACAAGAATGATAATTATAGGAGAAATCCTCGTTTAAGACGAATTAAAGTCAGTTATGCTCAATTATGTCAAAATTTCAAGGAAAACGTTCATTACCAGGCCATAGGAGGCCAACAAGGACAACAAACTATTAAGTCAGTAGTAGAGGCGATCAAAGGTTATAATAAGCTTTTACCAATGTGGTTTAATGGAGAGTTAAAAGATAAACCATTAATCCCTAATTATCGTAAAAAAGGGCTATATCAGGTGGCTTTTACTTCTCAAAATATTCGCTACGAACCCCTAGAAGGATGTTGCTATTTACCTATTGCTAATTCTCAAAGGAAAGAACTGGAAACACCATCAATTGTTATCCCCAGTGGTGTTAAATTTCAATCAGAAGATATAGCAGAGGTGAGAATTATTCCGAGCAATGGTAAATTATGGGCAGAATATGTTTACAAAACTCAGCCAGTCAAAGCAGAAAATCTTGATTATTCTCAAGGTTTAGGGATTGATCACGGTGTTGATAATTGGCTGAGTTGCATATCAACAAAAGGGAAATCCTTTATTGTCAATGGGAGAAAGATTAAATCAATTAATCAACAGTATAATCGTTTTGTCCCTAAACAAAAACAGACTAAAACTCAAGATTATTGGGATGAAAAATTAGATGAAGCCACTCATAAACGTAATTGTCAAATCCGAGATGCTGTTAATAAAGCAGCAAGATTTATTATTAATTACTGTTTAAAACATCAAATTGGCAATATAGTTTTTGGATGGAATGATAGACAAAAAGATTCGATTAATATTGGTAAAACTAATAATCAAAATTTTGTACAAATTCCAACAGCCAGGCTTAAAAATCGCATTCAACAGTTAGCTGAATCAGTAGGAATTATTTTTATTGAAACCGAAGAAGCGTACACCTCACAGGCAAGTTTTCTTGATAATGATCTAGTCCCGAAATATGGTGAAAAACCCAAAGGGTATAAGTTCTCAGGAAAGCGAATCAAGCGTGGATTGTATCAAACAGCTAAAGGCTGGTTGGTGAACGCTGACACTCAAGCAGCAGCAAACTGCTTAAAAAAGGTATCCACACAGCTAGGCTTAGACTTAGCCAAGGTGGTTAAGGAATGTTTGACTGTTCCTAAACGATATAATCTAGATTCTCTAGCTAAATTATACCGTAAGCGTGCCGAAGCACGGATTTATCATGGGTAGGCACATCCGCTAGAATCCAGGCGATTTTAATCCCTGGAGAAGTCAATCTCTTCGGTTATCGGCAAACATTTGTAGAAACCATAGATTGGGAGTCAGGGGTATTAACGGGAGAAGTAGCTAATTATTACCCAGAAGATGAAGGTTATCCATACAGCAGGACAGTATTTGAAGCATCACCCTTGAGTCGTCCGATACAGCAAGGAATACCAGGGAAAGCGTTTGCTATTGGTAATGGCAATACTCATATTACTACCAGTGAATATGGCACGAATCTACAAGGATTTTTTGCAGAAGATAACTATCCATCAGGGCAATATTTAGTCGAAAAGCTAACTGATGCGGACGGGACGCTTGTTTATACCCTCAAAGATCAATTAGGACGTACTTTAGCGAAAAAAGCCGGCCCCATCGCAACAGATAGTGATATTTATCAAACCACTCGCAGTATTTATGATGATGCAGGAAATGTGGTTAAGGTGTTGCTTCCTAATCACTTTGTCCCTCCGACGGGTTCGCAACCTGAAGCATGGGAAATCACGATGCAGTATGATTTCCTGGGACAAATGACCAGTCAAACAAACCCAGATTCAGGTACAACCCAATATATCTATGATCAAGCAGGTCGTCCGAGGTTTATGGTAGATGCAGTAGGGTTAGCATCTGGAATCATCCTCTATAAGAAATATGATGTCATAGGACGTTTAATTGAGGAAGGTTGGTTCTCTGGAGACTGGGGTGATGGTAGCACTTTACAACAGAAAGCTGATACTGACCCCAATTATCCCGAACAAACGTCTTGGCGTAAACGCTATATTTTTGATGGGGATGGCTCAAATCCTCATTTAGTCGGTCGTTTATGGAAGGTTTTAAGTAGTAATCAGGAGAACGGGGATACTGATGTTGAAGAAGTTTATGATTATGATAACTTTGGCAATGTAGTGCGTAAAATGCTGATAGTTACAGGATATGCAGAGCTAATTGTTAACTATGAGTATGATAATCTCGGCAATGTGATTAAAGTTTATTATCCTGATGGCGGCAATGGCATTCCTGAAGTGGTTTACAGGTATAACAGCTTGGGAGAAAATGTTGCTGTGGGAACACCCGATAATCCTCAACGATTTGCGACTTATCATTACAATGCTGATGGAAGTTTGGCAACCACAACGCTGAATAATGGGAAAATACAAAACAGTGTTAACTATAATTCCCCAGGTTGGCCAACCCGTATTGGAAATGAAATCAATAACTCCCTCGTGATGGAACAATCTTTTGCTTATACAGAAGATGGTTATGAAGGTTCCGGATATTACAACGGGAATATTGCTAGAAATACCCTTAATTATGGTTCTTGGGATAATGTACTTCAAAGTCACAACTATCATTATCAATACGATAAGTTAGGACGCTTAGAAGTTGCTCACAATAGTTACAATGAACAGGCAAGTTTAGGGTTAGGTCAACCAACAACTTACGATATTAACGGTAATATTGAAACCTTGAAACGAGGTGACACTACTAATCAGTATGAATATATCGAGAATACGGATAAGGTAAACGGGGTCAGTAATAGCAGTGAACCTCAAAACTATAGTTATGATGCCAATGGTAATGTTAAAAGTGCGTCTCACCGCCAGATCACTAACATTGATTATGACCCCTTAACTCAGTTAACCACTAAGGTACAGCTTGAAGGAGATACATCCGTTTCCTTTAAGTATGACGGAGGAAATCAGCGAGTCTTGAAAACCTCTGAGGATAGTTCGGGAAGTCAAACCGCAGTCAAGTTATATGTACATGGTTTGAATGACTATCCCCTATTGGAACTTAGTGAGCAACCCGTACAGTATATCTATGGTATGGGTGGATTAGTCGCACTGGTAATAGATGGTCAAGTTCTTACAATACTTAAGGATCATCTGGGTTCAACTCGTGTGGTGGTGGATGAAGCGGGAACAATTATTGCTGGTTTTGATTATCTACCCTTTGGGGACTTGATAGGTGTTGCTTATGGTAATTCAGAGATTATTAGTTATCGCTATACGGGACAGGAGTTTGATCCGGAGTTAGGACTGTATAACTATCGAGCACGATTTTATGATCCTCGTTTGGGACGGTTTTATGCCACCGATCCGAAGGCGCAATTTGCCAGTCCTTATTTGTATGCAGGTAACAATCCGATTAATTTGGTCGATCCAGATGGAGAGTTGGCGTTTCTAACTGCTCTTGTAATTGGTGCTGTTATCGGCGCAGCAATTGGTGGTGGCGTTGCTACTTATAAAGGTGTGGAAGAGGGACTCGAAGGATGGGATTTAGTAGGCTATATAGCTGCGGGGGCAGGAATCGGTGCTATAGCAGGAGCAGCATCAGCGGCTGGAGGAGTGGCGGCTTTCGCTGCTGGCGGGGCAGTTGCAACAGCGATTGGAGGAACTACAACCGCAGCTACTGTTGCAAGTGTAGGTCTAGGGAGCGTGGCTGGAGCAGCAGTTGGTGCTGGAGTTGGAGCAGCAGTTGGTGCTGGTGAGGCTGCTGCTCAGTTTGGAATCAACGAAGCTTTCGGGGTGAAAAACCAAGGATCTTTGCTTGATGCAGTTGGGCAAGGAGCAAAATGGGGTGCGATTATAGGTGGCGCAATAGGTTTAATTGGAAGGGCTGGTAGTTCTTTTAGACAACTCAGACAACTCAGACAACTCAGACCAATCAGACCAATCAGACCAATCAGACCAAATCAGCTTAGCCAGCTACCTAATGAATTACACAGCTATGAGATATTTCCTCGGTTAAACATAACAAATTTATCACTGATTAGACGAGTAAGTAGACGATTTAATTCTCTCGCGTCTCAGAGCCTATCATCGCGTCCACTGGCACGAATAAACCAGGCACGAATAGGCGCAAGAATTAGAAGTAGACGTCCTCCATCGCCTAGTAGCTCAGATGATTATTAGGTTTCAATAATCATGAATATTTTAACCCACTTTCCGCAGTAGCTCTTGTAGTGGACTGACACAGCTAAATTTGTGCATTAGTAGGGTGGGCATTGCCCACAAATCAAAAATATTACTGAAAGTTCCGCTTTAACCAAACAAAGGAGAATATGAAAACATGAAAACTCACCATCAAAACCATTCAATCCGATCGCCATAAGTAGGAAATATCAAACCCCTATTTCTTGTCCCATGAAATTGGATTGAACTATCAAATAAACACTTAAATTAAGCAAAGGAGAATTTTATCATGATAGTACCCATTGGAACGATAATGGCATACGCTGGTGATAGTAGCGGAGAGTCTAGAGGTTATTTACATGAGCAAGGATGGCTTTTCTGCGACGGTGAACAATATTCAGTAGAAGAATATGAGCATCTATTTTACATCATTGGAACATATTATGGAACGGCTGAAAGCGCTGGAAATTTCGTGGTACCTGATTTGCGGGGACGCTTTGTCCGAGGCGTAGATCACGGAACAGGACGAGATCCAGATGCAGAAGATCGCACTGCTTCGGCTCTAGGTGGAAGTGTAGGTGATCATGTTGGTTCGGCGCAAGACGCACAATCCGGGTGGGAGTGGGGCGGACGAATACATGGAGGTGGTCCCTATCCAGCTGCACTTCCGACAGACTCTAACGGCAAGCCAGGCGAATGCCGTCCCGTAAACATCTACGTCAATTGGATTATCAAAGCCAAGGATGTGAGCTAATTCTTAAGTTGAGCAATAGGGCAATCTCTCCCGCCTCCTGCTCCCCTCCTGGGAGGGGAGCAGGAGGGGAAGTAGTGCAATATATAGCTTTTTTACTGGAAATTAGTATAATGTACATGAAGTTGTACATTTAGAGTAAAGTTAAATAATAAACATCATGTTCAGTTATGAAATAACATCGCCAACTGAAGCTAGAAATGGCTTATTTCAGTTATTAGAGAAAGTAGCACAAGATCATCAAGTATTCATCATTAATCGTCGCAATGGAGAAAATGTAGCCTTAATTGCGGAATCTGATTTGAGGAGTTTAGTAGAAACTGTTTATTTATTGCGATCGCCTGCTAATGCTCGTCGATTATTTGATGCGATCGACGAATCGACCACAGGAAAAATAAAATCCCAAACCCTTGAAGAATTAAAACAGGAGTTAGGAATTGAGCAAGAAGAGGAATCAACAGAAAAAAGCAGCAACTCAACCTCTTATTAAACAAATTCCTGGTTTTAGTCATCAATTCAAGGAAGATTGAAAATGGTGGTTCAAAACTGATGCTAAAAAAGCCTCAAGGATTTTAGATTTAGTGACAGAGGTGATGAAAGATCCATTTCAAGGGATAGGAAAACCAGAACCTTTAAAATATATGGATGCAAATATATGGTCAAGACGTATTGATTTAGAACACCGTTTAATTTATCGAGTTTGTCAAACTCAAATTGATTTTCTTTCTTGTCGTTTTCATTATGAATGACTTTGATCGCTTTTTATACTCACATCTTGCACCTTCGATAAAACTAGCTAGTTTGTCAGCTATCAGCTATCAGCTATCAGTTATCAGCTATATTCTTATAACACTGTTCGCGCTTAGCCGAAACTTC
>JAAUYD010035768.1_pt1 | contig 43755 bp, 42 predicted proteins | sample 7278101 | NCBI WGS metagenome assembly JAAUYD01 (sample SAMN14350128, study PRJNA611818) | marine sediment metagenome | isolation source: surface marine sediment (0.6m) | place: French Polynesia: Moorea | collected 2018-08
ATGCCGAGCAGCCTGCCAGCCTCAGCCGGATGCGGGGTTATCACGCGGTTTGCGGCCTCAGCGGGATCTTTTGCCAACAGGTTCAATGCGTCGGCGTCCCAGACGGATGGCCTTCGATCGTCAACTATGGTCTCGAACAGCGCCTTTGCCCAGTCGGACTGGCCGAGCCCCGGGCCGAACGCGACCACGTCGGCCCTTTCGAGCAATGGCTCGAGATCCGCGGGCCCTGCGATCGCATGCGGCATCAACTCCGGGCGGGACGCCACGATGATCGAGGCGTGCGATGGATGCGTCGCAATCGACACGAGGCCGGCCCCGGCACGCAGCGCTGCCTCACCGGCTAGCCGCACAGCGCCCGGCATACCCTCGCCGCCGCCGACGATCAGCACGTGCCCATTGTTGCCTTTGTGCGAGATGCGGGACCGCCTCGGCAATGACGCTCGCATCGTTTCCTCATCGATGCGACGAAACGCGACGTCGATTCCTTCGCGATAGCTGTCCGGAATGTCGAGTCCCGCGAAACGAACCGTGCCGCAGTATTCCGGAGCTTCGCCAAGGAAGAGGCCCGACTTGAGCCCGACAAACGTCACGGTCAGATCCGCCCTCACCGCACAGCCCAGCACCTGTCCCGTATCGCCGTGGATTCCAGTCGGAATGTCGAGCGCAACGGTCGGCGCCGGATGCGCATTGATCGCCCTGACAGCCTCCGCAAAGCGACCGCCGACCTCGCGTTCAAGGCCGCTGCCGAGAATTCCGTCGAACAGCAGCTCCGCCCCGCCATCGAGCTCTCCCTCGAAAGGCAGGACCGCGCCGCCTTCGGCTGCGAAATCGCCGTATGCGGTAGCCGCATCTCCGGTCAACGTGTCTGTCTCGACGAGCGTCAGTACAGAGACCGCGATGCCCTCAAGTGCAGCGAGCCGCGCCACGACGTAGCCGTCCCCGCCGTTGTTCCCGGCGCCGCACACGATCTGCCAGCGCCGCGCTTCCGGATAAGCGGCAATCGCCTCACGAACCGCAGCCTCACCGGCGCGCGTCATGAGCGTGTAACCCGGGACGCCATGATCCTGGATCGTCGTCCGGTCGGTCTCGCGCACGGCGGCAACCGAATAGATGTTGGCGGGCAAGTTCTGCATTGCGGCGATTATACTGGTGCGGCCTCGCTAGCGACTTCTCAGAACCTACATTGACGATCACGGCGGACCAATACGGCAATACCAGTATGGCGACTCTTAAGAAAGAGATCGCTAACTGGTCCCGTGAACTCGGATTTCAGCAGTCCGGCGTCAGCGATGTCGATCTTTCTCAAGCCGAGGCGCGCCTTGCCGAGTGGCTACAGGCCCGGTTTCACGGAACGATGCACTACATGGAACGTCACGGTTCGAAGCGGAGCCGGCCTGACGATCTCGTGCCCGGCACGATCCGGGTGATCTCGGTTCGCATGGACTATCTCGTGGAGGACCAGGACGATGCCATTGCTCTCCTCGACCATGACAGCAAGGCCTATGTCTCGCGCTACGCCCTGGGGCGCGACTACCACAAGGTGCTTCGTCAACGTCTGCAGAAACTTGCGGACCGCATCGAGTCTCGCATCGGTCCTTTCGGCTACCGCGTATTCGTCGACAGCGCGCCGGTGCTCGAGAAAGCGCTCGCCGAGAACGCCGGACTCGGTTGGGTCGGCAAACACACCAACCTCATCAACCGCAACGACGGGTCGTGGTTCTTCCTTGGCGAGCTGTATACGGACCTGCCGCTGCCGGTCGATGACGCCGAGACATCGCACTGTGGTACCTGCACGGCATGTATCGACGTCTGCCCGACGAAAGCCATTGTCGCTCCGTACACGCTCGACGCGCGACGGTGCATTTCCTATCTGACCATCGAATCTGACGAACCGATCCCGGTCGAATTCCGCAAGCCGATTGGCAATCGCATCTACGGCTGCGACGACTGCCAGCTTTTCTGCCCCTGGAACAAGTTTGCGTCGCTTACGTCCGAGCCCGATTTTGCGCCGCGACAGAACCTCGACCAGGCTGGGCTCATCGACCTGTTTGCCTGGGACGAGGTCGAGTTTCTCGAGAAGACAGAGGGCAGTGCGATTCGCCGCATCGGGCATGAACGATGGTTGCGGAACGTCGCGGTCGCGCTCGGCAATGCCCGAACGACGCCCGAAGTTGTCGCGGCGCTGCGCTCGCGGCAGCATAGTCAGTCCGAGCTGGTCGCCGAGCACGTAGCCTGGGCACTCGCACAACATGAAGAATCAACGGAGACCGACGATGTTTGAGGCCCCGCAATCCCCCTATCTGGTTCCTTTCGACGGTTCGTTCCGGGTCGCCGACGCAAGCACGACACCGCAAACGGACGGCAGCCCGCACAAAGGCAAACATCGTCGCAATCGGACCGAAAATCTCAACAAGCTGCAACGCGTGCTGGCAGCGGGCGACAGGCATGCCGTCTTGCTCGTCTTTCAGGCCATGGACGCCGCCGGCAAAGACAGCACAATCCGGTCCGTCATGCAGGGAGTCGACCCTTCGGGTTGCCAGGTCTACAGTTTCAAGAAGCCGTCCAGTCTCGAACTCGATCACGACTTCCTGTGGCGGACGACCTGCCGCCTGCCCGAGCGCGGCCGCATCGGGATCTTCAACCGCAGCCAGTACGAAGAAGTGCTCGTCGTACGAGTGCACCCGAAGATCCTCTCGTATCAGAAGCTGCCCGGCGAACTCGACATGGACACGATCTGGGACGACCGCCTGACGTCAATACGTCAACAGGAAGAGCACCTGGCGCGCAATGGCACGGTCATCCTCAAGTTCTGGCTGAACGTCTCGAAGGAAGAGCAGAAGCGTCGTTTCCTGTCGCGTCTCGATGAGGCGGAAAAAAACTGGAAATTCGAACCGAAGGACGTCGTTGAGCGTCGCTACTGGGACGACTACATGGCGGCGTACGAGGACGCGCTCAATAGCACGTCCCGCCCCTGGGCGCCGTGGTACGCGATTCCCGCCGACGACAAGCCCTACATGCGCGCGCGCGTTGCGGATATCGTTATCGAAACACTGCAAAGCATCGGCCTGCGGTATCCGGAACCGTCCGAAGAAGACCGTGCCGAATTCGCGGCAGCCCGCGAGGAGCTTAGCGCAGACAAAGTTTGACGCAGTTCACACTACCTGACAGTGTGCGCTGGTCGGCATATCTCGTCTCTCATCCGCGCAACAATGCCCGGATGCGAGAGCGACTGACGATCAATTCGGATTACAAGCGCTCGCTGCTCGACAGCCTTGAGCTCTTTCGCGGCGTGTCCCCGGATGACGTCCAGGATCTGCTGCAGCGATGTGACCGGCGCGACCTCGCGGCTGGCGAGTTACTGTTGTCGCCGGGCTCAAAAAATGAACACGTCTTCATCGTCTTGTCCGGCAGCCTGAACGTGCACGTCGGCTCGCCTGACGCGCCCGTGCTCGCGACCATGGCAACCGGCGAATGCGTCGGCGAGATGTCAATTATCGAGGACCGCGATCCGTCGGCGTACGTCATCGGCGCCGAAGACTCGCACTTGCTGGTCATCCACCAGAGCACACTCTGGGGCATGGTGGACGCATCGCATGCATTCGCCAAGAATCTGCTCGTCGTTCTCTCCGAGCGCGTGCGCAGCCATAACCGGGTCATTGCCGACAGCTATGGCGAGCTTCGCAAGTTCGAACGGCACGCGACGACAGACGCACTCACCGAACTTGCCAATCGTCACGCCATGGAGACGTCGTTCCCTCAGGAAATCAAGCGGTGCGTCGAGAAGGACAGGCCGGCGGCACTCATGATGATCGACGTCGACAACTTCAAACAGTTCAACGACGTGCTCGGCCACATTGCGGGTGATCGCGCCCTGCGGGCGGTTTCCACTATCCTGCGTACGCAGTTCAGGGACCGCGACTTGCTGGTCCGCTACGGCGGCGACGAGTTCGCCGTGCTGTTGCCGGGCGTCGACGCCGAACAGGCGCTGGCAATCGGTGAACGGGTGCGCCAGGCAGTGAGCGGCGCCACTGGCGACGGATCGGATTCGATGATCCAGGTGCCGATCAGAATCTCCCTCGGGGTTGCGGGACTAAGCCCAGAGGGCACGCTTGATGCATTGATTCGCGACGCAGACGCCGCGCTGTACCGCGCCAAACACGCCGGCCGGGACTGCGTTTCGGACTAGGGCCTCGCCGTAAGCCCTAGATCGTCACCACGATATTGTCGATCAACCGCGCAGGCCCTAGCCGGGCTGCGGCGAGCACCACGAGTTCGTCGCAATCCCGATCCGGTATTTCGAGGTTCTCTGCGCGCCGAATCGACACGTACTCGGCCTCGAATCCGGCTGCGTTCAGCCGCACAATGGCCGAAGACTCGAGGTCCTCGTAGTTGCGCTTGCCGTTCTGCAGCTCGCGCCCAATGAACTTCAGCGCTTCGTGCAGCTGCGGCGCAATCTCTCTTTCCTCATCCGACAGGTAGCTGTTGCGCGAACTGAGCGCAAGGCCATCGTCGGCACGCACGATCTCACCGGTTATGATTTGCACGGGGATACTTAGGTCCGCGGCCATGTGACGGATCACGAGCTGCTGCTGGTAGTCCTTTTGCCCGAATATGGCGACATCGGGCTGCACGATGGCAAACAACCGCGCGACGACACTGGTTACGCCGTCGAAATGGCCCGGGCGTTTCGCGCCACAGAACTCTTCGGTCAGTCCCGGCACGGAAACGACCGTCGCAGCCTCAACGCCGAACGGATAAACCGTTTCGACGTCGGGCGCAAAAATCAGGTCGGCCGGTGTCGTTTTCAGACGACGTTTGTCGCGCTCGAGCGTCCTCGGATAGGTGTCAAAATCCTCGCCTTCTCCGAACTGCGTCGGATTGACGAATATCGTGACGACCACGCGCTCTGCATGTTCTCGCGCGAGCTCGACAAGCGAGATATGGCCCGCATGGAGATTGCCCATCGTAGGGACCAGCGCCACGTGGTCGCCATTGCGGCGCCATTCGGCGATCTGCTCGGCGAGCTCTTCTTTTGTGTGAACGACTTGCACGGAACATTCGACCTGTTACGAGAAGCAATGCTCCGGTTCCGGGTACTTTTTTTCCTTGACCGCGCGCACGTAGGCCTGCAGCGCCGCCAGCGGTGAGTCGAGACCGGCCTGGAAATTTTTGACGAACCGCGGCGTACGGCCCTGCGTGATATCGAGGACATCGTAGAGCACGAGAATCTGACCATCGACATCCGGTCCGGCACCGATACCGATGACGGGGACGTCGAGTGCTTCTGTGACCATGCGTCCCGCTTCGTTCGGGACACACTCGAGCAGGACGATATCGGCCCCGGCGTCCTGCAGGCGTTTCGCCGACTCGAGCATCTCCTGCGCCTTGTCCGGCTCCCTGCCCTGCACCTTGAAGCCACCGATCTTGTGGACCGATTGCGGCTTCAGGCCGAGGTGCGCGCATACCGGAATATCGTGACGCGCGAGGTGCTCAACGATGGCGACCTGGTCGTCGCCGCCTTCGAGTTTGACCATCATCGCCCCGGCTTCCTGCATCAACCGCACGGCGTTGTCGAGTGCCTGGCCGGGCTCCGTGTAGCTCATGAAAGGCATATCGGCAACCAGGAACGCGCGGTGCAGCCTCCTGGCAACCGTGCGGCAATGATAAATAATGTCGTCGACGGTCACCGGTACGGTAGTGTCGTGACCCTGAATGACCATGCCGAGCGAATCGCCGACGAGCACGAGATCGGTGCGGGCCGCGTCGACCAGAACCGCATAGCTCGCGTCATAGGCTGTCAGGCAGGCAATCGGCTCGCCGTCCTGCTTCATGCGGCGCAAGGTCGATACGTTAACCGGCGGCTCGGACATACCGCGTTGTTCAAGTTGGGTATACATCGGGATCTGACCTGTCAGGCAAGCGCGGCGGCCGCCGGATTGAAGAAATGGCGACCGCCCGTCGTGCGTTCGATCTGTTTGAACAGCTGCTCGTAGTCGGCGTCATTATTGACCGGATCGATCGCGGACGCATTAACTATCAACAGCGGGCCGTCATCGTAGTCGTGAAAGAAGCGCGCATAGGCATCCGTGAGGCGCTCGAGGTAATTTCTGTCGACGAAACGATCATAGATCGCGTTGCGCCGCGCCAGGCGCTGCAGCAGCGCATCGACCGATGCCTGAAGGTAGATGACGAGATCCGGAACCGGCGGGTCAACGGCCAGGTTTTCAACAATCTGTTCATAGAGCTTCAATTCCTCGGGATCGAGATTCAGCTCCGCGAACAGTCGGTCGCGCGTAAACAGGTAATCGGAGATTCGCACGCTCGAGAACAGATCCGACTGGCGCAGATCCTCGATCTGTCGCGCCCTCGCGAAAAGAAAAAACATCTGTGCCGGCAGCGCTGCCTCGCGCCCGTCCCGATAGAAGCGCTCCAGGAAAGGGTTTTGCTCGACTTCCTCCAAGACCAGATCCGCCGAAAGGCTGCCCGCCAGGCGTTTGGCAAGCGCAGTCTTGCCGACGCCGGTTGGGCCTTCGATGGCGATATAGCGCGAAGCACTACTGGCTGAGGGGGTCAGCGGGCTAACAGACACGGGTTTCCTTCAGGCGATGCGCGAAATGCTCGGTTCGTCCATGTTCACCGGAATGCTGGCAACCCGGCCCAGGCCCGGGATAACGAGATCCGGCGCGATCTCTCCAAGAGGCAACAATACAAAATTTCGCTCGCCGATGCCCGGATGCGGGACCGTCAGCGCGGGCGCTGCAATTTCGTGATTCGAATAGGCAAGCAGGTCGAGATCCAGGACCCGCGGGCCCCAGCGCGTATCATCGCGTTCCCGTCCGCTCGCGGCTTCGATGGCGTGCAATTCCGCCAGCAATTCGGCCGGCTCCAGCCGCGTCAGGACGGCGACAGCGGCATTGACGAAATCGGGCTGTTCGATGCCGCCGAACGGCGCCGAACGATACAGCGACGAAGCGCGGACGAGGCGAGTCTGCCGGATCTCGGTCAACTGGCCGATTGCGGCCTCGACCTGGCGTGCGGGGCTCTGCAGGTTGCTGCCCACGCCGATGTAGGCCGGGTACCAGCGGGCTCTCGCTGTCACGATTCCGGCGATGCCTTGCGTCGCCGACGACGCCTCGGTCGGCGTTTCTTGCCCGTTGCCTGCTGCCGTAACTGGAAGCTCGCGGCACGCTCGGCCGCAGATTGCATCTGCACGTCGGTCCAGAACTGGGCGACCTCCTGGTTGCCCTGCCCGACCTCGGTGCGCAAGAGCATGAAGTCGTAGGCCGCGCGGAAGCGACGGTGATCGAGCAGCTTCATCGCGCGCTTGCCGCGCCGGAATTCGAACCTTGGCTGCAGCGACAGCATCTCGCGCATCGGCACCGTGAAGCGCTTCGGAATCGATATGCGGCGCTGTTGCTGTGCGACCACCTCGTACGCTGCCAGCGCCAGCGATTGAGACTCCGACATCTTTTCCTCACTCCGCCGGATCGCCGCGAGCTTCTTCACGGGTAGCCACAGGAAGACGCCGAGCAGGAACATCGGCGTTACCGATTTGCCCTCTCTGACTCGTCGGTCCGTGTTCTGCAGTGCCGCCCGCGTGAAGCGCATGAAATCGGTGTCGCGATCCAGTTCTTCACAGGTCGCCGGGAAGATCTCCCGGAACAGGCCGTGGTCGCGCAGCAGGTCGAAGGTCCTTTCGGCGTTGCCCGCCTGGAACAGCTTGAGGAACTCGTCAAAAAGCCTTGCGGCCGGAACGTTGGGCAAGAGATGCGCATGGTGGTCGATGGCCCGAATGACCGGCCCATCGATTTCGAACCCGAGCTTGGCGGCGAAACGAACGGCACGCAGCATGCGCACGGGGTCCTCGCGCATCCGGACCTCGGGATCGCCGATCAACACTATCTTCTTCTGCCTGATGTCGTCGAAGCCGCCAGTGTAATCCCAGATGCTGAAATCCGCGATGTTGTAATAGAGCGCGTTGCAGGTGAAATCGCGTCGCCAGACGTCCTCGTCGATCGTGCCGTAGACATTGTCGCGGAGAATGCGTCCCTCGTGGTCGCTCGCGTGGTCGTCGTGATCGTGATTCGCCGACGCACGGAACGTCGCCACTTCGATAATCTCGCGCCCGAAACGCACGTGGGCCAGCCGGAAGCGCCGGCCGATCAGACGGCAGTTGCCGAACAGGGCCTTGACCTCCTCCGGGGTCGCGTTGGTCGCCACATCGAAGTCCTTGGGGTGCAGCTCGAGAATCGAATCACGCACGCAGCCGCCGACGAGGAAGGCCTGGTAGCCTGCCTTATCGAGTCGGTACAACACCTTGAGAGCGCTCTTCGGAAACTCGGAGCGCGTGACGTTGTGGTTCGCGCGCCGGATGATTCTTGGTTTAGCGGACCCGTTCTGCGGGTTCTTCTTCAACGGCTAGCCCGTATGACAGCGAGTACAGGCGCCGTATGATAGCAGCGGCGCGGCCCAGCGCGAAAACGCCGATCTCGTGTGATTCGGGGTTGAGTGGCAGAACCGGAACCGTATAATAGCGCCCCCGGTCGCGACGACCGGCAGCTATGCTCCCTTCGTCTAGCGGTTAGGACTCCGCCCTCTCACGGCGGCAACAGGGGTTCGAGTCCCCTAGGGAGTACCAACTACATACGCGAACGCCCGCTTCATGCGGGCGTTTGTGTATGTGGTTGTTCTCCCTTTGGAGGAGTCGGACCGCTGGTTCGACAAATCGCGACAGCGATTTGGACGCGCGAAGCGCGCCCCGCAGGGGCGAGAATCGCCCCGAGGCGATTCGAGTCTGTCCCCTAGGGAGTACCAACTACATACGCGAACGCCCGCTTCATGCGGGCGTTTGTGTATGTGGTTGTTCTCCCTTTGGAGGAGTCGGACCGCCATCAGACAAGCCGCAGGATCGCCACAACCACCGACCAGATCAGCAACAGCGCCGACGAGATGAAAGTCAACGTGAATCCGGGACCGCGCGAAGCCGGATCCTTCAGGTACTCAGCACGATACAGAAAGCGGCCGGCGACAAAGACCAACCCGATGCCCGCTCCGTACATCGGATTTGCAAAAAACGCGTGAATCCAGAGTGCGGGCAGGAAGATTACAAGCTGTTCCATCGTATTCAGATGCACGCGGTTCATGCGCTCGAACTCGGGATGGCCCGATGCAGCCGGCGCCTTGATCCCGTGTTTGCCGCGCAGCGACCCGACCTGAATGCCGAACAGCACGTACTGCGCCAGCGCTAGAAACGTGACGATGACAGTTGCTTCCATTCTTTTCCCCTCTAATTGATATGATCGCGGCATGACAGCCGCCAGTGAAACTCTAAAAGACTCGCTTTTTAGCGAGATCTTCGGCGTCCGTCGCGACGAACTCGTCGCCGCCGCATGGTCATTTGTCTATTTCTTCTGTGTCCTGTCATCGTATTACATTATCCGGCCAATCCGCGAAGAGATGGCTGTCGGCGGCGGACCGAACACGATTCCTCTTCTATTCGTCGGCACTTTCGTGACGATGATCTTTGCGACGTCGATTTTCGGCTGGGTTGCATCGCGCTTTCCACGACGAACGTTTCTCCCGTGGGTATACCTTTTCTTCATCGTCAACATGTTGATCTTCTGGGCCGTCTTCTCCGGGGCGCGAGACTCTGGTCAGGACTATGTCTGGTTGGGCCGTGTGTTCTTTGTCTGGGTCAGCGTGTTCAACCTGTTCGTCGTGTCCGTATTCTGGAGCTTCATGGCGGACATCTACACTCGTGAGCAGGGCCGCCGGATGTTCGGCGTCATTGCCTCCGGCGGAAGTATCGGCGCGCTGGCCGGTGGCGTCGTAACGAGTTCGCTCGTGACTGTCATCGGGTTCGAAGACCTGCCCGCAATTTCAGCGGCAATACTGCTGTTCTCTCTGATATGCATTGGTCGCCTCAAGAACTGGGTGCACCGCAGTCACGAGGAAGAGATCGAACAAACCGTTGAGAGTGAGAAACCCCTCGGTGGAAACCCGTTCGCCGGCATTACACACCTCTTCTCCTCGAAATACTTTCTGGCCATCTCGCTGATGTCAATCGTCGCCAGCCTGCTCGGCACAGCACTCTATATGTTCCGCGCGGAACTCATCGAATCTGCCATTCTGGACCCGGATGTACGCATACAGTTTTTTTCCAATATGAACAACGCGTCGAACATCCTGGCGACGGTATCGCAGATGTTTCTCGTAAAACAGGTGGTCACGCGATTCGGTATTGGCCGTGCCCTGTTCCTCTTCCCGCTGGCCTCAATCATCGGCTTTGCCGTCCTAGCGCTGGAACCCACACTGATAGTGGTGGCGGTGCTGGATGTCGTGCGGCGAGGACTCGGTTTCGGCTTCGCGAAGCCGTCCACCGACATGTTGTACTCTGTGGTTACGCCGGAAGAAAAGTACAAGACCAAAAATGCCATCGACACGGCCATCTACCGAGGAGGCGACGTCGTCGGAACCTGGACGATCAGGCTGTTGTCAGTCATAGGACTGGGTATCGCGGGCATCGCAATTGTCATGGTGCCGGTTGCGATGGTCTCCGCGGTTGTCGCACTTTGGCTAGGCCGTGAGTACAAGCGGAAGGCGAAATCCCTGAGAGATGTTGGAGTCCAATGATGACCTGCAATCGTCGTGAGTTTCTCTCGGTCGCAGCCACGCTCGGGCTGGCTCCCGGGCTGGCCGCTGGCAGCGAATCGATGCTACGCAAACCGATACCGAAGTCCGGCGAGCAATTGCCGGTCATTGGCCTCGGTACGTATAGCGTGTTCGATGTCGAAAGCACAACCGGCGAAATCGCAACCCGCAAGGACATCGTGGAGCGCCTCACCGCGGCCGGCGGCAGTCTCCTGGATACCTCCCCCATGTACAACCGTTCGGAGCGCGTGATCGGCGACGTGATAGCGGCAGGCGTAGATCGGAAAGACCTGTTTCTTGCGACCAAGGTCTGGATCGACGGCCGGGAGGCAGGCGTTAACCAGATGCAGCGCTCGGCGGACCTCATGAAGACAAGCGTCGTGGACCTGATGCAGGTCCACAATCTGCGCGACACTCGACTGCACATGGAGACGATCCGCGAGTGGCAGGCCGACGGACGTATTCGCTACAGCGGGTTGACGCATTACACGGCGGGCGCACATGCCGCCCTGATGCGAGAGATGCAGGCGTACAGGCCTGACTTCATCCAGATCAACTACTCACTCGGCGAACGCGAGGCGGAGAACACCGTACTGCCCCTCGCACAGGAACTCGGTATCGCCGTTTTGATCAATCGCCCGTTCCAGGCCGGTCGCCTGTTCCGTGCGGTCAGCGGCAAACCGCTTCCGGAATTCGCCGGGGAATTCGCCGACAGCTGGGGCCAGTTCTTCCTGAAATTCATTGTGAGCCATCCTGCCGTGACCTGCGCCATCCCGGCGACGAGCAAGCCGCATCATATGGCGGACAATCTCGGCGCCGGATTCGGTAACATGCCCGGCCCCGCCATGCGCAAACGAATGGCCGAGTATTTTCTGAGCCTGTAGTCAATGGAAAACACCGGTTTGCTGAGGCGCATTGGCGCGATGCTCTATGACGGCTTGCTGTTGTTCGCCGTGTTGATGCTCGTCGGCACGCCGTTCGTTGCCGTTCGCGGCGGTGAGGCCGTCGAACCCCTGACCGATCCATTCTTTCGCCTGACGCTGGCCGCGACGGTCTACCTGTTTTTCGTGGGCTTCTGGATGCGCGCGGGGCGCACACTGGGCATGCAATCCTGGCGCCTGCAGCTCGAGACCGCCGAGGGCGGCAAGCCGACCCTCGGGGCGTGTACGATTCGGTTCTTTGCCGCGCTGCTTTCATGGGCTCCCGCCGGGCTCGGCTTCTGGTGGCAGCTTTGGGACAAGGAACACCTGACGTGGCACGACCGCCTCAGCGGTACCCGCATCGTCCATTACCCAAAAAAATGACGCGTCAGCGCACGCGCGACAACGCGATGAGTGTGATCCCGAAGAGCGCGCCAAAAGGCAGCCAGTTCACGACGGCGGGATTCAGGTTGAATACCTGACCGGAATTCGCGAGCGTCTCGCTCGCCAGGTAGTACGCGAGCCCGATTACGACGCCGATCAGCAGCCTCGCACCGGTACCGCCGCTACGCAGCGAGCCAAACACGAAGGCGAGCGACAGGATCGGCATAACCAGCACGGTCAACGTTCGCGAGGCTCGGTACCAGATCTCGGCCTCGTACTGCGAAGCGTCGAGGTTGTTTCGCTTGAGGTAATCGACGTACATCAGCAGGCCGCGCGCGGAGAGGCTCAGCGGCTTCGCGATCGAACTGGCCAACAACTCGGCCTTCAACTCGAACGACTCGACGGCAACCGATGACTCCACGACCTGCACGTGGTCATCCTGAAAGCGGGTTTCGCGGAGGTTCTCCAGTCGCCAATTGTCGTTCTCGTCGATACCCGAGTTCTCGGCTTGCGCTATCGACGACAGTTCGTTTTCGTCATCGAAACGGAAAAGGTAGATGGTGCCGAATTCGAATTCCGAGCTTACCCGCTGTAGATGCAGATAGACGGGCCCGTCCTTCACCCATGCCGAGTTTCCGATGTCGTCGTCTTGCTGGTAGCGCGCTTTCATGCGCATGTCGCGCGCATAGAAGTCGAGTGGCGGTCCGATGAACTCGCCAACCAACCCCGTGATGATCAGCAGCACGCCGCCCGATAAGGCCACCATGCCGGCAAGCTTCCTGACAGACAGACCTGCCGAGCGCATGACGATGATTTCGCTGTTGCCGGCCAGCGCGCCCAACCCGAGTAGCGAACCGATCAATGCAGCAACCGGCAGCATCTCAAAAGCCAGGTTCGGCAATCGCAACGCGGTGTACAGGATCGCCTGTGGCGTCTGGTAGTCGCCCTTGATGTCGTCGAGCTCCGCAATGAACTCGAACAGGCCAGCGAGCGCCAGCAAGACGAGGAGCACGAGCGCCGTGCTTGCGAGGATCGTACGCAGCAGGTACTGGCTGAGAATACTCAACGGAATATCCTTCGATGCCAGCCGTTCTGATAGGCCAGCAAGGTCAGTGTGAGTAGCCCCATGCAGCCATGCACCCACCACAGCCCGATTGCCGGCGAAACAGACGCTTCCTCGGTCCAGGCCTTGGCCGCGCTGAGCAGGTTGAAGTAGATAATGAAGACGAGCAGACCGATCGCGATGCGGCCGTAACGTCCTTCGCGCGGCCGGCTGCGAGCGAGCGGCACGGCGAGCAGCGCCAGCAGGACGGTCGAGATCGGCACGCTCATGCGCCACTGGCGCTCGGCGATGTGCTCAGGCGAATCCGAGCGCCACAGGTTCGAAAACGTCATTGCGCGGGGCCGCGGCGTCTGCGGCTCGAGACTGGGCAGTCGATACGGGATGCCGTGCTCCACGAACTCGACCACGCGGAAACTCGCGGTACCCGGAATACCCTCGTAACGGCGTCCTTCATGCAGGACCAGCAGGCGCGCATCGGGATCGTCGGACTCCCTTTGTTCGCCCCGCTTCGCCACGACTACCTCTACGACGTCCTCCTCCGTGCGACGTTGCAGGAAGACGTTTTCCATGACGCCGTCGCTCGTCACGCTCTCGCCGTACACGACCGCCTGGTTGGGCCCGAAGGTGGTAAAGCGCCCTGGTTCGATACTGCCGAGATCCGCCTCGCGACGCGCCTCGGCGCTTATCCGTTCGATCTTCATCAATGCGCTGGGCGTGCCCACGATCGACAGCCAGGCGACGGCAAGCGCCAACGGCACGAGCAGCCACATCAGCGGCCGGTAGACGCCTGACGGGCCGACGCGGCAGGCCATCATCGCGGGCATTTCGCTGTCCCGGTAGAGCCGGCCCAGGGCCATCATGACGGCGAGGAACAGACCGATCGGCACAAGAACAGTGAGATATTGCGCGGCGGAAAGGCCGATCACGTCAAACGCCGCATTCTTCGGCAATTTGCCTTTGGCGACATCGCCAAGCACTCGCGCAAACTGGTTGGTCAGCAGGATCACCAGCAACACCATCGTGACCCCGAGCCAGGTCATGGCGATCTCGCGAAATATGTAGCGATCGAGTATGCGTTTCACGGACAGGGAATACCGTGGCTGCTTGCGGCCGAAACGGTTAGACTACCGCATTGTTTTGGCCGTGACAGCCCTCAAAAACAACAAGGCGGCAAAGGATTTATGAAGTATTTCGCGACTACGAGTAACGTTTCCCGACGAGCAGTCGACTGCGTCATTGTCGGCATTTACGAACGCAACAAGCTCGGCGCCGGCGCCTCGGACATCGATGCCGCCAGCAACGGACACCTGATCAAACTCGTCAAATCCGGCGACGTATCGAGCGCTCCCGGCCGATGCACGATTCTCACCGGTGTGCCCGGCGTCAGGGCGACCCGCGTCGCGGTCGTCGGGCTCGGAAAGCCTGCCGGGCTCAATGCGACCGTCTACAAGAAAGCGGTTGCGGCGGCCGTTGCGGCACTCGACGGCAGCAGAACGAAGCAGATCCTCAACACGCTGACGCTCGAGTCCTTCGACGGCAGCAATCCCTACTACCTTGCGCGGCACGCCGTCGAGGCGATGGGGGATACGCTGTATCGCTTCACGGAAATGAAGAGTGGTCGCAAGAAAAAGGCGCTGGCACTGTCGGCCTGGGGCAGCTCGATCGCAAAACGCGGGGATGCCGCCAAAGCGACGCGCGGCGCCGAGCACGGCGACGCTATCGTTCACGGTAAGAATCTCGCCAGGGACCTCGGCAACCTGCCGGCCAACGTCTGTACGCCATCCTACCTGGCACGCACCGCCAGGAAGCTCGCCGCCGGCAACGGCCGTCTGACGACGCAGATACTGAGCGAGACGGACATGAAACGCCTCGGCATGGGTTCGCTTTTGTCGGTAACCGCCGGCACGGTGGAACCCGGCAAGCTCATCGTCATGAAATACAAGGGCGCCGGAAACGCGGCACCGGTGGTTCTGGTGGGCAAGGGAGTCACGTTCGACACCGGCGGCATCTCGCTGAAGCCGGGTCCCGCTATGGACGAGATGAAGTTCGACATGTGCGGGGCTGCAAGCGTCATCGGAACGATGGCGGCCGTCGCGCTCATGAAACTGCCGATCAACCTGAACGTTCTCGTCCCGGCCGTCGAGAACATGCCGGGCGGCAAGGCAACCAAGCCGGGCGACATCGTCAAGAGCATGTCGGGACAGACAATCGAGATCCTGAACACGGACGCGGAAGGCCGGCTGATTCTGTGTGACGCGCTCACCTACGCGCGCCGCTTCAAACCGGCCGCCGTTATCGACGTCGCGACCCTTACAGGCGCCTGCGTGGTCGCGCTTGGCCACCACCGGACGGCGATATTCAGCAACGACGACGATCTCGCCGGCGAGATTTTTGCGGCGGGCGACTCGGCAGAGGATCGCGGCTGGCATATGCCCATGGGCGAGGAATACGCGGCCCAGCTCAAGAGCAACTTCGCCGACATGGCGAACATTGGCGGACCGACCGGTGGCGCCGTGACGGCGGCCTGTTTCCTCGGCAAGTACACGGACGGATTGTCATGGGCGCACCTCGACATCGCGGGTACGGCCTGGCGCAGTGGCGCCAAGAAAGGCGCGTCCGGCCGACCCGTGCCGATGCTCGCCGAAGTCCTGCTCGCCCGCGCCGGAGTCCTGCCCTGATCCGTGGCCCGTATCGATTTCTACATTCTCGCGCAGGCTGACGAGCGCGCGCGTTACCTGCTCGCCTGCAAACTCGCGGAAAAGGCCTGGCGCCTCGGGAACACGGTCTGGATCCACGCCAAAGACCGTCGCGACGCGGAGCGCCTCGACGAGCTGCTGTGGACGTTTCGCGATGGCAGTTTTGTGCCGCACGGGCTCGCCGGGCGTAATGACGGCACCGAGGCGTCCCCAATCATGGTCGGCTGTGACGAAGGCAGTCTGGAGACACGCGATCTGCTGATCAACCTCACCGACGAAATCCCGCCGTTCACCGAGGGTTTCCCCCGCGTCGCAGAGCTTGTAACCTCCGACGAAACCTGCCGCCAATCGAGCCGCAAGCGCTACGCGACCTACCGCGACCAGGGCCACGAACTGAACACGCACAAGCTCTGACAGACACGCACTACTATTGATGGACAAGTCCTACCGACCCGAAGACATCGAACAGCGCATCTACGAGCGCTGGGAAAAGAACGGCTGGTTCGCCCCGCACGGCGACGGTGACCCGTACTGCATCATGATCCCGCCGCCAAACGTGACGGGCACGCTGCACATGGGGCACGCATTCCAGGACACCATCATGGACGCCCTCACCCGTTATCACCGCATGAAAGGTCACCGGGCATTGTGGCAGCCGGGCATGGACCACGCCGGCATCGCCACGCAGATGGTCGTCGAGCGCCTTCTCAACACGGAGGGAAAGACCAAGCATGATCTTGGTCGCGACAAGTTCGTCGAACGGGTCTGGCAATGGAAGGAAGAGTCCGGGGGCACGATTGCGAAGCAAACTCGCCGTCTGGGCGCGTCGGTCGACTGGAGCCGGGACCGCTTCACAATGGACGACGGCTGTTCCGAAGCCGTCAAGAAAGTGTTCATTGACCTGTACGAAGAGGGTCTGATCTACCGCGGCAAGCGTCTGGTCAATTGGGACCCGGTACTGCACACCGCACTGTCGGATCTCGAAGTTCTGTCCGCTGACGAGGCCGGCAACCTGTGGCACTTCCGGTATCCACTGGCATCGGGTGACGGTCACCTGGTTGTCGCGACGACAAGGCCTGAAACGATGCTCGGCGACAGCGCGGTCGCCGTGCATCCCGAGGACGAGCGTTACAAGGATCTTGTCGGCCAGGACATTGTCCTGCCGATTGTCGGTCGCCGCATTCCGATCATTGCGGACGACTATGTCGATCCCGAGTTCGGCACCGGGTGCGTGAAGATCACGCCCGCACACGACTTCAACGACTACGATATCGGTAAGCGCCACGATCTGGCGATGTACAACATCCTGACCGACGACGCACAGCTGAACAATGAGGTGCCCGAATCGTATCGCGGCCTCGATCGTTTCGTTGCCCGGGACAAGATCGTCGCCGAGTTCGAGAGACTCGGCCTGCTCGAGAAAGTCGAAGACTACACGGTCAAGATCCCGCGCGGTGATCGCTCTCATGCCGTAGTCGAGCCTTACCTGACCGACCAGTGGTACGTGAAGATCGAACCACTGGCGAAGCCGGCGATCGAGGCGGTCGAGTCGGGGCGCATCAGGTTCGTCCCGGAGAACTGGTCGAAGACCTACTTCGACTGGATGTACAACATCCAGGACTGGTGCATCAGCCGCCAACTCTGGTGGGGGCACCGCGTGCCGGCCTGGTACGATGATAACGGCAACGTCTACGTCGGGCACGACGAGAACGCGGTTCGCGAACAGCATGGCATTGCTGACGAGACGAAGCTCAGGCAGGACACGGACGTTCTCGACACCTGGTTCTCGTCCGCGCTCTGGCCGTTCAGCACATTGGGTTGGCCGGACAAAACCGGCGCGCTCAAGGAGTTCTATCCCGGCAACGTCCTGGTTACGGGTTTCGACATCATTTTCTTCTGGGTCGCCCGTATGATCATGATGGGCCTGAAGTTCATGGACGATGTGCCGTTCCACGAAGTCTACATCCATGGCCTGATTCGGGACCAGGACGGTCACAAGATGTCGAAGTCGAAGGGCAACGTCCTCGACCCGCTCGACCTCATCGACGGCATCGACCTAGAGGCCCTCGTGGCCAAGCGCACGGCGGGAATGATGCAGGATCACCTGGCCCCCAAAATTGAAAAGGCGACGCGAAAGCACTTCCCTGACGGTATTGATGCCTATGGCTGCGACGCCCTGCGCATGACGTTTGCGTCTCTCGCAACGACGGGACGGGATATTCGCTTCGATGTCGGTCGCATCGAGGGTTACAAGAATTTCTGCAACAAGTTGTGGAACGCTGCGCGCTATGTGCTGATGAACACCGAGGCGCTCGACGAGGGCCGTAGTGAATTCACCGCGGCAGACCGCTGGATAAACGCGAAACTCGACGACACGACCCGCGAGATGCATCGACATATAGCGTCCTACCGTCTCGATCTCGCAGCCCAGGCTATTTACGACTTCACGTGGCACGAGTTTTGCGACTGGTACCTCGAGCTGTCCAAACCGGTACTGCAGACCGACGAGTCATCGGACGCGCTGCAACGCGGAACTCGGCGCACGCTCATAGATACTCTCGAGACGATTCTCCGGTTGCTGCACCCGTTGATGCCGTTCGTGACGGAAGAGATCTGGGAGCAGGTAGCCAAACGCGCCGGCATCGAGGGCGAGACGATCATGCTGCGCCCCTATCCTGAGGCCGACGAAGCCGCGGCCGACGCCGATGCGGTTGCGGATATAGAATGGGTCAAGCAATTCATCCTGGGAATCCGGCAGATCCGCGGGGAAATGGACATATCGCCGGGTAAACCGCTGCCCGTATTGTTGCAACATGCCGGCCACGAAGATCAGCGGCGCGCCGGCGAACTCGCCCTTCTGTTGCAACGAGTCGGTCGGGTCGAGTCAATCGACCGGATCGGCGATGACGCGGAACCGCCGCCGGCGGCGACTGCTTTGCTGGGAGACATGCGATTGCTGGTTCCGATGAAAGGGCTCATCGATGTCGAAGCGGAGCGCGCCCGTCTCGGGAAGCAAATGGACAAGGTCCGGGACGAGCTGACAAAGGCAAACAACAAGCTCGGCAATGCAAACTTCGTGAACAACGCGCCCCCCGCGGTGGTCTCACAGGAACGGGGCCGTGTCGCCGAGTTCGAGAAAACAATCGCACAGCTCGAGGAACAGCTCGAGAAGCTCGACGAGTTCGCGTGACAACGGTCGATTACTGAGCACTGCATCACACTCTGACTGGTGAGCCGTGCAACGCAGACAGCGTAACGATATTGTGTTCGCTGCGCGTCTTATTGAGGACCCCTGAATGCAGCGCTCGACCACACTGGAATCCGTGCCGACAGGCCGCGCCGACCAGCGCGCCGTCGTCGATGAGGCCCGCAAGGCGCTCGGGCAAATCATCCTCGGCAAAGACCCGCAGATCTCCCTCGCGCTGGCCTGCCTGCTCGCCCGCGGCCATCTGTTGATCGAGGACCTCCCGGGACTCGGCAAGACCATGCTGGCCCAGGCGCTCGCCCGGGTGCTCGGGTTGAGCTTCAGCCGCATCCAGTTCACGAGCGACTTGCTGCCCGCGGACATTATTGGCGTGTCCGTATTCCGGCAGGAGAGTGGCGAGTTCGAGTTCCAGCCAGGCCCGGTCTTCTCGCAGCTCATTCTCGCCGATGAAGTCAATAGAGCCACACCGAAAGCGCAAAGCGCGCTTCTCGAGGCCATGGAGGAATACCAGGTGTCGGTCGATGGCAGCACGCGCGCACTGCCGACGCCTTTCTTCGTCGTCGCCACACAGAATCCCGGCGACCAGATCGGCACGTTCCCCCTGCCTGAATCGCAACTCGACCGCTTCCTGATGCGCGTCGAGATCGGCTACCCGAACGAAGAGAGCGAACGCGAACTGATTGCTGGCGAGGACCGGCGACAGATGCTCAAGAGCATCGAACCGGTTGCGGGGCCCGAAATGCTGATTGCGCTGCAAGACAGTGTTGGTCGGGTGCACGTCAGCGATGCACTCGTCAACTACATCCAGGCACTCGCGAGGCACACACGCGAATCTGCGGACATCGAAATCGGCCTGTCACCACGCGGTTCGCAAGCCCTTGTTGCGGCAGCACGTGCACACGCTTTCGTCGAGAATCACTCGGGCGTCTACCCCGACGATGTGCAGGCCGTGTTCGCGGCGATTGCGGGCCATCGCCTGAAGCCGTCCGGCAACACGCGTTTCCGCAGCCCGGCCGAACTCTGCCAGCATGTCCTCGACTCTGTGGCCATTCCCTAAACCGCGAGGCCTGATCTCGTCGATCGGCTCGGGCACCCGTGCGCGGGTCCGGCGCTGGGCGCGAAAGCGCCAGGGTACCGATCCTGCGACAACGACCTTGCGTCCGAGTCGCGTTTACATTCTTCCGACAGGCATCGGCCTCATCTTCGGCATGATGGCGTTCGCAATGCTGCTCGGGTCGATGAACTACAACAACAATCTGTCGTTCGTACTGACATTCCTGCTCATCGGCATCGGATTCGTCGCCATGCACCAGTGTCAGCGAAACCTGGTCGGTCTCGAGGTGACGTTTGCGGGCGCCGATCCCGTGTTCGCAGGACAGGCCATCCGCTTTCGCGTCGCGATCACCAATCGGGCGAAGACCGCACGCTATGGCATCCGCTTGTACACAACAAAAACATTCAGCGACATTCACGATCTTGAGCCCGGCGAAAGCAGGGTCTTTGTTCTTCCGGTCGCGACGAGCGAACGCGGGCGAATCACGCTCGATCGCTTCGGCATTCGCAGCATGTTTCCGTTCGAGCTGTTTCGTTCCTGGGCGTGGCTGCACATGAACATCGATGGACTTGTCTACCCGTCGCCGGCCGAAGACGCGCCGCAACCTCCACCAACCATGGCGGCCCATGGTCACCGCCAGCACGATGCCCGCGGCGAGGAAGATTTTGCCGGCCTGCGCCGCTATCACGAGGGCGACTCGCCGAGGCACGTTGCATGGAAAGCCTATGCGCGCAGCGGCCAGTTACTCTCGAAGCGCTTCTCGGGTGCCGATACGAGCAGTCAATGGTTCGATTTCGAGGAGATCCGCGGCTACGAGGTCGAGCAACGCTTGTCGATCCTGACACGTTGGATCGTCGACTCGGATCGAACGCTCGAGGATTACGGCCTGCGCCTTCCGGGGTACGAGTTTCCTCCCGCGCATGGCGATGCACACCGGCGCCAGTGTCTCGAGACACTCGCCCTGTTCGACGAGAACGCGTCCTGATGGCGAAACCACGCGGTACTGACGGGTCGCTGTTGCAGAGCCTGCCCTGGACGATGAGCGCGCTGGTCATCGCGATCCTGCCTCACGTGCCCTACCTGCCGTTCTGGATCACGGGTGCCTTTCTGGGCTGTGCAAGCTGGCGCTATGCCGTTGAAATGCGGCGCCGACCGTTGCCGTCGACCTGGACCCGTGCCGGGCTGGCCCTGGTCTGTTTCCTCGGCGTATGGGCGACTTACTCGTCGATCAGCGGCGTCGGTCCCGGGTCGGCGTTGCTGGCAATCATGGCGGCGCTGAAACTGCTCGAGACACGACGGCGGCGAGACCAGTTCGTGCTCCTCTTCCTGTCGATCTTTCTCGTCATGTCGTCACTGCTGCGTGAGCAATACGTCTGGTCACTGCCCTACCTCTTCGGCAGCGTCGTCGTCATCATGACGGCGTGGCTGCGCATGGCTGCGGGCAAAGCGCAGACGACACGACAAAGTTTCCAGAACAGCGGCCGTTTGGTCCTGTATGCCGTGCCGATCGCAATCGCCATGTGGGTTTTCTTCCCGCGCATCTCGACACCGTTCTGGGCAGTCCCTGTCGACACCAGCCGAGCGACGACAGGACTCAGCGAACATATGAGTCCGGGCGATATCAGCGAGTTGTCGCAGTCCAACGAGGTGGCGTTTCGCGTCACGTTCGACGGCCCGATACCGGAACCGCGTGACCGTTACTGGCGAGGTTTGATCCTGACCGAATTCGACGGCCGGGCCTGGGCGGGCAGCAGCGCACCGTATATGAGTCCGAGAGCGCGCGAAAAGATAGAAGTACGCGGCAACCCCGTCGAATACGAGATCACGCTCGAGCCGACCATGCAGCAATGGGTCATCGCACTCGACATCCCGATACGCTGGTCGATTCCGCGAACCTACATGGGCCGGCAACAGCAGCTCGTGCACGAGACACCGATCGACCAACGCATTTCTTACGAATTGACGTCTCACTCCGACTATCGCATTGGCAATGATCTGTCGGCGTCCAATCGCAGATGGTATTCGAGACTCCCCGACCAAAGAAATCCGCGTACGCGTCAGCTCGCGCGGGACATGCGCGCCGACGCAGGCACCGATCGCGACTTCGTAAATGCCGTGCTGCAAAAGTTGAATGAGGAGGACTATTACTACACGCTCGAGCCACCGCTCCTGGGCAGCGATCCGGTCGACCGCTTCCTGTTCGATACTCGCCAGGGCTTCTGCGAACACTATGCCTCCGCATTCTCGGTCCTCATGCGGAGCGCCGGTATCCCTGCGCGCATCGTTCTCGGCTACCACGGCGGCGAAATCAATCGGCTCGGCGGGCACCTGATCGTGCGCCAATCCGACGCACATGCCTGGGTAGAAGTCTGGATCGACGACCTCGGCTGGCACCGCGTCGACCCGACCGCGGCTGTGGCGCCGGAACGTATCGACTTTGGCGCCAGTGACGCCGCACTCGAAGGTATCGGCGAAACCTGGGGATTCAGGGCACCGTCGCGCCTGCTGCACGAAATCGTCATGACCTGGGACGCGCTCAACGCCAAGTGGAATGCATGGGTACTGGGCTACGGTCCCGATACCCAGGACTCGTTCATGCAGTGGCTCGGCATGGAGAACCCGAACTGGCGCAAGATGATATTGACGCTGGTCGGACTCGTCGTCGGCCTGGTCATGCTGGTCAGCGTACTGTTGATGCTGCGATACCGCCCGCCGCCTCGCGACCCCGCCGCCATTCTCTACCAGCGATTTGTGAAGAAGTCGCGAATCGAGCCGCGGACCGGCGAAACGGCTCGCGTGTTCGCCCTACGCGTGCACGAGGCCGGCGCAATCCCCGACGAGATCGTCGACAACATCACGAACGCTTATCTTGACGCGCGTTACGGCCCCGATGACATGCAGGCGTTCGAGAGACTGAAACTCGCAGTCGGCACTATCTAGCGTCGGCCGGCTCGCGCACCAGTGCCAGCATGAAACCGCCCGCCAGGAAGAGCGGCATAAGGGTCAACAAGATCCATTTCGGGTTGTCCGACAGCATCGCCGCGATAGCCACCATCGCCGGTCCCAATACGTGCGCGAGCTTCGTCGTCATGTTGTAGAACCCGAAGAACTCACCCGGCTGGTCTTTTGGAATGAGACTGGCATAGAGAGACCGGCTCAGCCCCTGCACGCCACCTTGCACGCAACCGATGATGATCGCCATAATCATGAATTCCTGGAACGTGGTCATGACCAGACCCCAGATGCACGCACCGATATAGACCGCGAGGGCGAAGTAAATGCCCGACCGGGGACCGAAGCGCTGTGCGGCAAGGCCGTAGAGCAACGTAGCCGGAAATCCCGCGAAGTTCGTGATCAAGAGGGCCAGCACGAGATCCTGATCGGCGAAACCAAGTCGTTTGCCATAGTCGACCGCCATGACGATGATCGTGAACACTCCGCCGAGGTACAACCAATAACCGGTCAGAAATACTGCGACGTTGCGGTACTTGGCTACCTGGCGCAGCGTTGAGCGCAGTTCACGATACGCTGCACGCACCGCGCCGCCGGTCACTTCGACAGCGCTGCGGCGCTCCGAAACAAAGAACAGCAGTGGGATCAGGAAGATCAGCCACCAGGCACCGACCGACACGAACGCCATGTTGAATGCATCGACGGTGTTTTCCAGACCGAACCTGGCCGGCTCCCGCAGCATCCAAAGGTGCAGCGCCAGCAATATCGCGCCGCCGAGGTAGCCGAGCGAAAACCCGAGGGTCGACACGATGCTGTAATGACGCGGCTCGGTGACGTCGATCAGTAGCGAATCGTAGAAGACCACGGACGTGTAGTAACCGATCGAGGCAAACAGGTAGACGCCCAGAGCCGCCTGCCAGTTGCCCGCGCCGACGAAACCGAGTGCGGCCGTGCTGGTGGCGCCGACCAGGGCAAGCACGAGCAGGAATCGTTTCCGGTAACCGCCCGCATCGGCGATCGTACCGAACAGTGGTGCGGAAATGCAGACGACGGCGCTCGCAGCAAACGTTATCCAGGCCAGTCGCGCGGTGACGACCGCAGCGTCGTCACCTGCGCTCCAATGATTGCGGAGTACGAGCGGAAACAGCACGGCGAGAACGCTGAGCGCGAACGAGGAGTTGGCCCAGTCGTAGAACGCCCAGGCGATTGTCCTGCGATTGAACGGTCTAGTGTTCACGCGTCTTGCGGAAACCGATGTCCGGCCAGCGTTCCTCGGTCAGGTTCAGGTTGACTTTGGTCGGAGCAATGTAGACCAGACTGTCACCGTGATCCAGCGCCAGGTTGTCGTGAGCTTTCTTCTCGAAGTCCGACAGCATCTTCGAGTCGTCGCACTCGACCCAGCGGGCCGTCGCGACGTTGACAGTCTCGAACTGGCACTCCACGTTGTACTCGTCACGGAGGCGATGCGCGACGACGTCGAACTGCAACGGACCAACCGCCCCCAGAATCAGGTCGTTGTTGCGCAGCGGCTTGAACAACTGGGTCGCACCTTCCTCGCAGAGTTGCGCGAGGCCTTTCTGCAGCGCCTTGAGTCGCAGCGGGTCCTTGAGTACGGCGCGCCGGAATATCTCGGGCGCAAAGTTCGGAATGCCCGTGAAGCGGATTTCCTCGCCCTGCGTAAAGCTGTCGCCGATATTGATCGTGCCGTGATTGTGAATTCCAATGATGTCGCCGGCAAACGCCGTATCCGCGTGCTGCCGGTCCGCGGCGAGAAAGGTGATGGCCTCGGGTATCTTGACGTCTTTCCCGAGCCTCACGTGGCGCACGCGAACGCCTTTCGTGTACTCGCCGGAGACGATACGCATGAAGGCGATACGATCGCGGTGGCCCGGGTCCATGTTCGCCTGAATCTTGAAAACGAAGCCGGTCAATGTTCTCTCGTGCGGTCCGACATCGCGTGTTTCACTCTCGTGCGGTTGTGGTGCCGGCGCATGCTCGACAAACTCATCGAGAAGCTCCCTGACCCCGAAATTGGAGATCGCCGAGCCGAAGAATACGGGTGTTTGCTTTGCGGCAAGATAGTCGTCGAGCGACAGCTCGGGGCACGCCCCCTTGACGAGTTCGATCTCCTCCCTGAAATCATTCGCAATATCGCCGAGGACTTCGGTTGCCTCGGCCGAATCGAGCCCGTCGACCGTTCTGATCTCTGCAGCCTTTTCGCGGCTGGTTTTGTCGTAGAGGTAGATCCGGTCCTGCAACAGGTGGTAGACGCCTTTGAGGCGGCTTCCCATGCCGATCGGCCACGTGATCGGTGAGCACGCGATTTTGAGGACCGACTCGATTTCGTCGAGCAACTCGATAGGCTCGCGTCCCTCGCGATCCAGCTTGTTGATAAAAGTCATGATCGGCGTGTCGCGCAACCGGCAGACTTCCATGAGCTTGATCGTGCGCTGCTCGACGCCTTTGGCACAGTCGATCACCATGAGCGCCGAATCGACGGCCGTCAGGGTCCGGTAGGTATCCTCGGAGAAGTCTTCATGACCTGGTGTGTCCAGCAGGTTGACGACGTGATCGCGATACGGGAACTGCATTACCGACGAGGTCACCGAGATACCGCGTTGTTGTTCGAGTGCCATCCAGTCCGACGTCGCATGCCGGGACGCTTTGCGGCCCTTCACCGTGCCGGCCAGCTGGATCGCGCCGCCGTAAAGCAGCAGCTTTTCCGTCAGCGTCGTCTTGCCCGCGTCGGGGTGTGAAATGATGGCAAAGGTCCGCCGCTTGCGGACCTCGGATTGCAGGTCGGGCATGAGTCAGTCTTCTGTGACGAGTTTTTTTGCAAGCACGGCCGCGTCTTCGCGGCCCTCGCTCGCCTGGTAGTAAGCCGGTCGATTGGCCACCTGATGAAAGCCTTTCTTGTGATAGAGCGCCAGCGCGGTGTCATTGGACGGCCGGACCTCGAGAAATATCTGGCGAACCATCGCCGCGCGCGCGCGGAACAATAGCTCGTCGAGGAGCTTTTCGCCATAGCCGCGAGCACGAAACGCGGGATCGACACAGATGTTGAGAATATGTGCCTCACCGGCGGCGACCGACAGTACAGCATAACCGGCAACCTGTTCCTCACGCACGAGCACGATATTCTGGTACCCGGCAAGAAGGCAGTCACGGAACACGCCATGGCTCCATGGGAACTCGTAGCTGCGACGCTCGATGTCGGACACCATCGAGAGATCGTCGTGGGTCATGTCACGGATCGTGACCGGCGGTTCCGCGACAGGCATGATCATGCACCGAACTCCGAGGCCAGCTGCGACGCGAGGCAGAGGTCTTTCCAGGACTTGACCTTCTGCGACGGGCTGCGCAGAAGGTACGCCGGATGATAGGTCACGACCAGAGGTATGCCCCCGAGATCATGGCGCCGCCCTCGCATGCGCCCGACCGGATCATCGCAGCCAAGCAGGTTCTGCGCGGCAATGCGGCCGACAGCAAGGATTATCTTCGGCCGTATCAGTTCGATTTGCCGTTCCAGATAATCGCGGCAGGCGGCTGCTTCGGCTGGCTTCGGGTCGCGGTTATTCGGTGGTCGGCATTTGAGGATGTTGGCGATAAAAACCTGGTCGCGGCTTTGCCCGATCGCAAGCAGCATCTGGTCGAGCAACCGGCCGGCGCGCCCAACGAAAGGCTCTCCCTTGCGGTCTTCCTCGGCACCCGGAGCTTCGCCTATGATCAGCCAGTCGGCATCGGTGTTGCCGACGCCAAACACGGTGTTGGTGCGACTCGCCGACAATTCGCAGCGCGTGCAATTTGCGACGCACTCTCGAAGCTCCGGCCAGTCCAGTTCCTCCGCGGACGCCGGCTCGCCGGCAGACCCGGTTTCGGTGAATTCATCGTCGGTGCCGCGCGGCACCCAGACGTCGATGCCCATGGCCTGCAGGTAGGCGCGCCGTTTTTCCTCCGGGAACGTCATAGCGATAGTCTGCCACTACGGTTGCGGCACCGCACCAATCAGATCTGTGCCCGCGGTCACGATCTGGCCGGGTTTGACGTAAACGCGACCGCGAGCCGGCACATAGAGTTCCGCGAATCGCGCGAGACGGATGTAGGCACAACGATCCCCCTGCCCAAGTCTCTCGCCAAGACCGACAAATGACAGCGGCGCAAGCCCGAGCCGGAATTCGAGAAGCATCAGGACCACGCTGTCGCCTTCGTCTGTCTCGACCCAGAGCGCATTCGAAGGGCATTCCGGCCCGATGTCATCGGCACGCGATTGCAGATCCATTACCCGTCCCTCGATCGGACTGCGCGCCGTATAGGTACCGAGCGGATTGATGCGGATGCGAATACGATAGGCTTCCCCCTGCACGACGCAGCGGTCCGTGCTCTGGACCTCGACAACCTCGCCGTCGACAGGGCTCACAATGCCGAGCGCCACCGACGGCACCTCGCGACGCGGATCTCGAAACAACAGGTACAGAAGAACGAATCCGATTGCGGGTATCAGCGCAAGCCACACCGCGTGATACCGCAGCAGGTAGATCGTCAGTGCGGCCGCGAGCAACATCGGCAGGATACCCTCCCGGGCGACAAACGGGTTTCGGCGGCCTCGCAACGTCGAGTCTCGTGCGGCAGATAGAGATGGACCATCTTAGGACAGAACCGGTTAGAATGCGCGCCTCAACTGATCGAAGGTTTGAAACACGATGCGGTTCTCGGAATTCGCGCTAACGACGCTCAAGGAAGTACCCGCCGAGGCGGAAATCGTCAGCCACAAGCTCATGCTACGTGCCGGACTGATCCGCCGACTGGCCTCGGGACTGTTTACGTGGATGCCGCTCGGGCTGCGAGTACTGCGCAAAGTGGAGGCTGTGGTCCGCGAGGAAATGGACCGTGCCGGCGCGCTCGAACTCCTGATGCCGGCCGTACAGCCGGCCGAGCTCTGGGAAGAATCCGGTCGCTGGGATCAATACGGACCGCTACTGTTACGCATGCGTGACCGGCACGAGCGCGAATTCTGTTTCGGACCGACGCACGAGGAAGTCATCACGGACATCGCCCGGCGCGAGCTGCGCAGCTACAAGCAGCTGCCGGTCAACTACTACCAGATCCAGACCAAGTTCCGCGACGAGATCCGGCCGCGCTTCGGCGTCATGCGTTCGCGCGAGTTCATCATGAAGGACGCTTATTCGTTCGACATCGACCGCGACGGCATGCAGGCCTCCTACGACCGCATGCACGACGCCTACACCGCGATATTCGAAAGGTTGGGCCTGACGTTCCGTATCGTCGATGCCGACAGTGGCGAAATTGGAGGCAGCCGCTCGCAGGAATTCCACGTGCTCGCAGACTCGGGGGAAGACGCAATCGCATACTGCGATGAGGACGACTACGCATCAAACATCGAAACGGCCGAGACCTTCCCGACCGGTGACGCGCGCCCGGACGCAACCCTGGAACTCGAAAAATTCCCGACACCCGGCGTGAAGACGATCGCGGAACTCTGCGACATGGTCGGCATCACGCCGGACCAGACGATCAAAACCCTTATCGTGGAAGGCACGGAGAGCCCCGTTGCACTGATCCTGCGCGGCGATCACGAGCTCAATGCCGTCAAGGCGCAGAAACTCGAGGGTGTCGCGACACCGCTCACGATGGCGGATGACGCCACGATTCGTAAAGCGATGGGCGCCGGGGCCGGCTCTCTCGGACCGGTGGGCATGACGCTGCCGGTGTACTTCGATCACGCACTCGGCACTATGGCGGACTTCAGCTGTGGTGCGAACGAAGACGGCTTCCACTACAAGGGAGTGAATTTCGAACGGGACTTGCCGGCACCCGAGACTGTCGATCTGCGCAATGTGGTCGAGGGTGACCCGACGCCGGGCGGCTCAGGCACGCTGAGCATTGCCCGCGGCATCGAGGTCGGCCACATCTTCCAGCTCGGCGCAAAGTACTCGGAGGCGCTTGGCGCAACCGTCCAGGACGAGAGCGGCAAGAATCGCGTCATGGAAATGGGCTGCTACGGCATCGGCATCACGCGCATCGTCGGCGCGGCGATCGAACAGAACCACGATGACAACGGCATCATTTGGCCTGGCCCGCTGGCGCCATTCGACGTCGTCATCGTACCGATCAACATGCACCGCTCTGAAGAAGTCCGGGAAGCCGCTGAAGCGCTGTACGCCGAGCTGGGCGATTTGGGGTTCGAGGTTCTTCTTGACGATCGAGACGCCAGGCCGGGCGTCAAATTCGCCGATGCCGAGCTGATCGGCATTCCGCACCGGGTCGTCATCGGCGATCGCGGCCTCGCCAACGGCGAATTCGAATATCGCCACCGGCGCGACACTGAATCGCGAGACCTGAAACGTGAAGAAGTTCTCAACCTGTTCAAGGTTTCGGCTATAAGCTGATGATTCTTATAGCCAATGTCGGATGGCATAATCGGGATATGAGCTGGGTACGCGTCATTGTTGCGACTGTTCTGCTGGTTGTGGCGACCGGGGCCGGTGCCGTTGAGGCAGATCCCGAGCTGCGCGAGGCGCTTCGCGCTGCCGCCAACGACGCCCCGAGCTTCACCGATCGTTTCGATGCCGAGGTGTGGCTCCTCGACATGTCGCGTCGACTCGAACGACAAATGCCGGATCCCGAGGAACGCATCGAGTTGTTGCGGCTCGTCCACATGGAAGCCGCGCGCGTGGAACTGCCTCCGAATCTGATACTGGCCGTTATCGATGTCGAGAGTAATTTCGACCGCTTCGCGATATCGGTTGCCGGAGCCCGCGGTTTGATGCAGATCATGCCGTTCTGGAAAGACGAGATTGGACGACCCGGCGACAATCTCATGCACGCGGACACCAACCTGCGCTACGGCTGCACGATTCTGAAGCACTACTACGACAAGGAAAAAGGCGATCTTCGGCGGGCGCTCGGGCGCTACAACGGCAGCCTCGGCAAGCGCAAGTACCCGAACAAGGTCATCGACAAGCTCAGTAGAAAATGGTTTGAGGGCTGATGTGCGCGGCGGCTCGCCAGCAAATCAACCGGTCATGAATCCGGCCACGTCTGTGACATCGGCATGAGCGACATCAACTCGTGTGACCCGCGCCATCGGCGGGCCCGAATGCAACCAGGATTCGAGCACTCGCAAAGCTTCAGGAGCGCCTACGGCGAATACCTCAACGCTGCCGTCGGAAAGGTTGATGGCATGCCCGGCGAGGTTGAGCTGCTGGGCCTCCCGGCGCGTACTCTCACGAAACCAGACGCCCTGGACACGGCCGTGAACCGTGAACAGCCGCGCTTCGGGATTCACAGGATCAATTCTTGGGCGCGGACGACTCGCTGGCCTTGAGCGCGTCCAGCGCCTTCATTTTGGCGTGCTTTGCGTCACGGCGTGCCTCGCTGTAGGCGCGCTTGCCGAGCGCTTCTTCAGCGCTGGCCAGGTAATCTTCTGCCGCCTTGAGGTGGAATGCCGCGAACTCTTCGGCGCCCGCCTCTTTGGCCACGGCGATTGCCTGGCGAGCGTCGCTCATCTCTTGGACCGGCGGGGCCGTTTCGCAGGCCGACAGCGACAGCAAGACCACGAGGACGATGGCTTTGAGGAGCAATGAGTAGGCGGAAAACTGCACGTTATTCTTATTGTTATAAGAGGGGATCCGGCAGAACAAAGTAGCAACCACTGGCGCGTGGCGTCAAGCGCGGGACGCCGCTGACGCACGGGTCGCGGCCTGCTAGAGTGCGCCTTTGGCTGACCACGGCTCACAGAACCGGACACGCTCATGTCACTGACGCTCTACCATAACCCGCGCTGTTCCAAGTCGCGGAAAACTCTCGAGATAATCCGCGACAAGGGCGAGGATCCGGCAATCGTCCTTTATCTCGAGGCAACGCCATCGGCGGCCGAGATTCTTGGTATCGCGCAGCAGCTCGGCATCGCCGTCTCAGGACTGTTGCGGCGGGGTGAAAGTGCGTTCAGGAACGCCACCGACCTGCCGGATCTCGACGATGACGTCGCGCTGGCCGGCTGGCTCGAGGCCCACCCGATCGTCATCGAACGACCGATTGTCGTTGACGAAGACAGCGGCAAAGCCGTGATCGGTCGGCCGCCTGAAAACGTCATCGCGCTGCTCTCCTGATGGCCGACATACTGGTTCTCTACTACTCCCGCAAAGGAGCCACCGAGGCCCTGGCCCGCGAGGTCTGCAAGGGAATCGATGCTGTGAACGGAATGGCGGCCCGTTTGCGCACGGTACCGACGGTCTCCGCCATGACCGAGGCGATCGAGGATGCGGTACCGGCGTCGGGCCCGCCCTATGCGACGAACGCCGATCTCGAGGACTGCGCGGGACTGGTCATGGGCAGCCCGAGCAATTTCGGCAACATGGCGGCTTCGTTGAAGCATTTCCTCGACGGTACGGTCGGCGACTGGTTTCGCGGCGTGGCGGTCGGCAAACCGGCGGGAGTTTTCGCGTCGACCGGCTCGCTGCATGGTGGCCAGGAATCGACGTTGCTCAGCATGGCCATTCCGCTGCTCCATCACGGCATGCTGATCGTCGGCCTGCCCTACACCGAGCCGGCACTTTCAACGACGACGACTGGCGGCACACCCTATGGTCCGACACACGTGACCTGGAATCGTGACCCCGACAGCCTGTCGGATGAAGAAAAGGAACTGTGCCGGGCACTCGGCAAGCGTGTCGCCGAGATCGCGAAACGACTCCAGGACTAGCCTGTCACGTCGCGCTCGAGCACACCTCGAACGAAGGGAATCGTCAGGCGTCGTTTGGCCTTCAGTGATTCGTGGTCGAGCCGATCCAGGAGGTCGTAGAGACTCGCCATGTCGCGCCGACTGCGCCTGAGCATGAATGCTGCCGTGTCATCGGGCAATTCCAGACCGCGATGACGCGCTCGAAGCTGCAGCGCTGCGACACGCTGTTCCTCCGTCAGTGCCCGCAACTGGAATACGGGCAACTTCGACATTCGACTCGCAAGATCGGCCAGTGAGAAACCGGTCTCCCGCGGTGTCGCGGCGGCGGCAACGACGAGCTGACCGCCGGTCTCATGCAACGCATTGTAGAAACTGAAGAGCGCCCGCTCCCATTCGTCGTCACCCGCCACAAGGTCGATGTCGTCTATGCAGACAAGGTCACGGGATTCGAGCCCTTCAAGAATGCCGGGACCAGCAGCTCGAAGCATGTCCAGGGGCAGATAGGCCGCATGGTCCCCCGCGGCGTCACAGACTGCCTGCAGAAGATGTGTCTTGCCGGTTGCAGCCGCTCCCCACAACCAGCAGCCCTGCCCGGTACTACCGCCGGACAGGTCGACGAGTGCCGCAACGAGCGTGTCGTTGTCGGCCGCCAGAAAACTCGCGAACACCGCGTGATCCGCGAGTTGCAACGGGAGCGCCAGCTGGTTCATTCGATCTCGACGATGGCTTCCGGGTGTTCCTTCAGATACCGGTCGTAGGCGAAGCGCACAAGCACGGACAGGACGGCTGCCGCCGGCAGGGCCAGCAAGATTCCGAAGAAGCCGAACAGTTGACCGCCCGCAGCGACGGCAAAGATCACAATAACGGGATGCAACCCGATCCGATCGCCGACAAGCTTGGGCGTCAGAATAGAGCCTTCGATGCCCTGCGCGATCGCAAACGTCGCGAAGACGCCAACGAGCTGCCAGATATTCGGGTCGAGTGCCATTGTGAGCAGCGCCAGCACGATGCCGAACACGAAGCCGAGGTACGGCACAAAGCTCACGAGACCCGACACTACGCCGATCGCGATCGCAAACTCGAGGTCGACGATCCAGAGACCGAACGAGTAAATAATCGCAAGCGCCAGCATGACGAGTAACTGCCCTCGCAGGAAGGCGCCGAGCACCTCGTCGCTCTCGCGCGCGAGCCTGAAAACCGTCTCGCGCTGGCTCTCGGGAACCAGAGCGCCGAGATGCGCCGTAATGTTGTCCCAGTCGCGCAGCATGTAGAAAGTGATGATCGGGATAAGGAACAGGCTGAGTACCGCGGCCGCAAGCGCGCCGCCCGACTTGCCCACCGACGTCAGGACTTTTCCGCTCCAGCTGCCGAACATCTCGCTGTAGTTCGCGAGAAACGCGCTGAGGCCAACGTCTTCGCCGGCTTCCATGTCGAGCCAACCGCGAACGGTTGGCAGCCAGACTTCTTCTGCCTTGCTGGCGAGGTCCGGCAACGCATTGAACAGGGCTCCAACCTGCGCGGCGATCAGCGGACCGACCAGGAGGACCAGCAGACCGATCGCGAGAAACGTGATCAGGAAGACACAAACAACCGCGAGCGTCCGCGGGATCCTGAGTTTCTCCAGCCGGTCCGCAAACGGATCGCCGATATAGGCCAGCAAGGCGGCGGCGACAAAGGGCGTCAGCACCGGAGCCAGCAGGTAGAAAAGCCATCCCGTTACGACGATGGCGATAAGCCAGTTGATACGCAGATCTGTCTTCATGTCATACCCCTGCCTTTGCGCGTCTCGACCACGACCAGACGTAGTCAACCCCGCTGATGACCACGGTCACCAGTATCGCGGCGCCGAGCAGCGTTATTGTGATTTCGTCCGGCCAGCCGAAGCCCGCACGACTCAGGACGAACAGCACGAACAGCATTTGCAGTGCCGTGTTGAGCTTGCTGATGCGAGTCGGTTCGCCGGGAACCGGCCTGACCAGGTAGTTGTAGGCCAACGCACCCGCGACGATGACAATGTCGCGCCCTATGACGACCAAGGCCAGCCATGCCGGGATCTCGCCGATCCAGGCGAGCGTGATGAACATGCCCGTGATGAGGAGCTTGTCCGCCGCCGGATCCAGCAAGGCGCCGAGGCGCGACTGCCATTTGAAACGAACCGCGAGATATCCGTCGAGCCCGTCCGAAAATCCGGCGATGAAGAACAGAGCCAGGGCCCAGCCGAACTCGCCCGACGCAATCATCCACAGCGTCGGCGCTATGAGCACGATGCGCAGAAACGAAATTGCGTTGGGAATCCAGCTCAATGACATGTCGGTCGGACTCAGGGACTGTAGTAAAACTCGAACGATTCCTGCGTTGGATCGACGGTCTCTTGCTCGACGAGACCGTTGAATCGCAGTGCGCGGCGCAAGCGCTCGCCGCCACCGCGCACGTCGACACGGTAGCTGACCGTATCGCCGCTCACGGCAGTCACAGCGAAATCCTCGATCAGCGCAACTTCCTTGAGGATGCTCTGTACGGTTCCGTAGGCCTCGACCGACACGATGCCGGATACGTTGAGCACCACGGCGTCGACGGGCGCATTGCCACCAACAGCGAATTCGGCGGCGAGCAGGTCCGCGATCTGGGCCATTACCAGCTCGGGAGCGCCGCGGTAGGACCTGACCGTCCCGCGGAAATGGTAAGTCCAGCGGCTCTGCCGACTCGATGAGGGTCGGATACGGCCGATCAGTACCGAGTTTGCGTCATAGCGTTTGGAGGCGTCGAGGATCGGGTCGTCGAACTCGCCCCAGATGTCGGCGAAAGAGACGCTCTGCAGGTCGGTCGTGTCGAGCAATGGAAATACGATCGGCAGGCCGCGTTTCTCCGCTATCTCGAGCATGCGTTCGCGAAGCAGCCGGTTGCGATTGATCGAGCGGGACTCGTCCTGCGTGCGATCCGGATCGTCGGAACCGACGATCTCGCGTGTCCCCTGCCCCCAGTCGACGGCAAGCCACACCAGTGTCAATGGGCGCTCGGCGCCCCAGAACGTCAGCCCGGCGCTGCGCAGCGTGTTCTCGATGGCCTCACCGTCGAACGACACCCACAGGGATTCGTCTGCGCCGGGCCTGAATTGCATGACATACGACGCCGGATTCGGGAACAAGTCTTCGACCAGCTCTGAATCCCTGGCAACGTCGGTCCCCGAAACCTTCTGGAGAATCTCCACCAGTGCGGCTGAATAAGCATCGGCACGCGGATTGTCGGCTTCCTTGTCGAGCGGCACTTCGGCCGTGAACAGCGTCGGCATTTCAACGGCCGACGCTGTTCCGCCGACGATGATCGCCGACAGGATTACGCACCGGCACCAGCCGGCTATGTTCGAGATTGGAGATTTCACCGCAGGTGGTTTCCCGGATTGGTCCCAAGCACTATTATATCGCCCTCGCAGAGTATGCCACTCCATCATGAGCAATAAACCACTTACCTATAAAGACGCCGGTGTCGATATCGATGCGGGCAACGCACTCGTGGAGCGCATCAAGCCCCTGGTCGGGCGAACTCGCCGCCCCGAAGTTCTCGCGGGGATTGGCGGATTTGGCGGCCTGTTTGCCCTGCCTCAGGGCAAATACGACGAGCCGGTCCTGGTGTCGGGCACGGACGGTGTCGGAACGAAACTCATGCTGGCGCAGAAGATTGGCAAACACGACTCGATCGGCATCGACCTTGTAGCCATGTGCGTCAACGACGTGCTAGTGCAAGGGGCGGAGCCCCTGTTCTTTCTGGACTATTTCGCCTGCGGCGTGCTCGACAACGACGTGACGACGGATGTCGTCAGGGGAATCGCGGATGGTTGCCTGCAGGCCGGCGCCGCCCTGATCGGTGGCGAGACCGCCGAGATGCCCGACATGTACGCACCGGGCGAGTACGACCTGGCCGGGTTCACCGTCGGCGTCGTCGAGCGTAGCAAGATCATCGACGGCAGCGACATCAGCGACGGGGACGCCATGATCGGCCTTGCCTCGAGCGGTCCACACTCGAACGGATACTCGCTGATTCGCAAAGTGCTCGACCGAAAACCCGATGCGCGAATCGGGGACGCGCCGGCGGTCGAAAGGCTGCTCGAGCCGACGAAGATCTACGTCAAACCGATCCTCGAACTGATGAAACACGTCACGGTGAAGGGATTGGCGCATATCACGGGCGGCGGCATCACCGAGAACGTTCCGCGCGTATTGCCCGACAATCTCGATGCCGAAATCGACACTGCGACCTGGAACCAGGGCCCGGTGTTCGATTTCCTCCAGGAGCAGGGCTCGATCGAAACCGCCGAAATGCGGCGCACGTTCAACTGCGGCGTGGGCATGGTCCTGGTGGTCGACGAAGCGGAGGCCGGCGCGGCGCTGGCGCTGCTGACCGATCACGGTGAGCATGCCTGGCGCCTCGGCCGCATCGTGCCCGGCCGGCAGGCCGTGCAGTACGTCTGATGCCTTGTCGTACAGCGATCCTGATCTCGGGGTCAGGCACCAATTTGCAGGCCTTCATTGACCAGGTCGCGGCCGGCACGCTTGACCTCGATCTCTGCCTCGTATTCAGCAACAGGCCGGACGCATTCGGACTGGAGCGTGCAAAGAAAGCAGGCATCCCGACAGCCTGTATCGAGCATGGCGACTTCGAGAGCCGGGAGTCTTTCGATCGCGCCGTCGCGGCGATCGTCGACGAAGCCAGGCCCGAACTCATCGTGCTGGCCGGATTCATGCGCATATTGAGCCCATGGTTTGTCGGGCATTACAAAGGGAAGATCCTCAACATTCACCCGGCGCTGTTGCCGAAGTATCCAGGACTCAATACGCACCAACGTGTACTCGACGCCGGCGACGAGTGGCACGGCAGTACCGTGCATTTCGTAACCGAGGAACTCGATGGGGGACCGCGAATCCTCGCCGGGCGTCTGCGGGTGGATCCGGACGAAACGCCGGATGAACTGCGGCATCGCGTCCAGGCCATCGAGCATCGTATCTATCCGCAGGCCGCGGGACTGGTCGGTTCAGGACGCGCTGAATTCGTGGACGGCGAAACCTGGATCGATGGCGAGGTCGCAGCGAGCCCGATCGTCGAGACCATTGACCACGGTTGAGGATCTCGATATCTGACACCCTTTGCGCGGATTCGAACCCGGGTTCTCCGGGGTGCGCATAACCTAGAATCTACTTTAACTTTCGTGGATAACCATATTTTTGTGAAGTTGTTTACCGAGACAACTTTGACATTCGTAGAGAGTCGCCTCTACGACTAGGCGGCGGCGGATTCAAGCCTTGGGCAGCGTAACCCCGGTCTGACCCTGGTACTTGCCGCCGCGGTCCTTGTACGACGTTTCGCACGCCTCATCGGACTCGAGGAACAGCATCTGCGCCACGCCTTCGTTTGCGTAGATCTTGGCGGGCAGCGGCGTCGTATTCGAGAACTCGAGCGTAACGTGCCCTTCCCACTCGGGTTCAAGCGGGGTGACGTTGACGATGATGCCGCAGCGGGCGTAGGTCGATTTGCCAAGACAGATCGTCAGTACCGTGCGCGGGATCCGGAAATACTCAACCGTGCGCGCCAGCGCGAACGAGTTCGGCGGAATCACACAGACATCGCTTTGTATGTCGACGAAACTCGTCGCATCGAACCCCTTCGGATCGACGATCGCCGAATTGATGTTCGTGAAGATCTTGAATTCATCCGAGCAGCGCACGTCGTAGCCGTAGCTCGACGTCCCGTAACTCACGATGCGCCCGTGGTCGTTTTCCCGGACCTGACCGGGCTCGAACGGCTCGATCATGCCCTGCTCACTGGCCATGCGGCGAATCCAGCGATCCGACTTGATACTCATTGGCCTCCCTCGACGACGATGTTTCCGAACTTCGCGCTGTGGTCCAGGCGCTCAGCCGCCTGCGCGGCCGCTATGTTCCAGGCAGTCTGCCGGTAGGCCGCCGCGATCGCCGAGTCGGGCGCTGCCACCATCGTCGGGTTGCCGGAATCGGTCTGCTCGCGAATCCGCGAGTCCAGGGGTAGCCGGCCGAGCAAGCGGACACCGAAATCCTCGACAATCTCGTCGGCCCCGCCCTCGCCGAACACCGCGTCTTCGTGACCACAATTCGAACAGATATGCGTCGCCATGTTCTCGACGACGCCAAAGACCGGGATCTGGGTCTTGCGGAACATCGCCAGTCCCTTGCGCGCATCCAGCGTGGCGATAGTCTGCGGCGTCGTCACGATGACGGAGCCCGACACCGGTATTTTTTGCGCAAGCGTAAGCTGGATATCGCCGGTGCCCGGCGGCATGTCGACGATCAGGTAGTCGAGATCGTCCCAGTTGGTCTGACCGGCGAGCTGGCTCAGCGCCGATGTCACCATCGGGCCCCGCCAGACCATTGGTTGATCCGGGTCAACGAGCGCACCGATCGACATCATCTGCAAGCCGTGTGCGCGCAGCGGAAGCATGGTCTTTCCGTCCTCGCTCTCGGGAACCTCGCCCACCAATCCGAGCATCTGCGGCTGGCTCGGCCCGTAGATATCGGCGTCCAGGACCCCGACGGAGGCACCTTCGGCCGCCAGCGCAAGGGCGATATTGACCGAAACGGTGGACTTGCCGACGCCACCCTTGCCCGACGCTACGGCGATCAGATTCTTCACGCCCGGGATCGGCTGGAGATTGCGTTGCACGCCGTGCCGTCGAATCCGCGTCGATAGCGCAATTTCGACGTCGTCGGCGCCAAACGCTTCGCTCACAGCCGAGACGATTTCGTCGTGGACCGAATCGAGTGCGCTGTTGCACGGGAAACCCAGCTCTATCGCGGCTTTGAGCCGGTCTCGGGCGATCTCGACCCCGCGAACCCGGCCGATTTCAGAGAGAGGGCGACCGACGAGGGATAATTCGATAGAATTTAGGAACTTGGCTATGTCTGAATCTGTTGACACCGTCACACTTCGCAAGCTTGCATTAGGTAAAATTTCCGTATTCCGGGCCGGGTGAGGCTGGCCGATCGGTGGCACATTGTAATGGTCGAAAACGGCTGAAAGCCAGTTCTGGCGGGCAGTGTGCGGTATTCGATGTGGCATAATGCCGCCTCGTCGCTATGGGCAAGTTTGGATATTCGTTTGGCGTCTAGCAGTACATCATTGACGATTTCGACCGTCGCAGGGAAGCACGCGTGAACTTCCTTGCCTCGTTCCGGACGGATCAGGTCCTGTCGCAGCTCATCGCTGAGTCCGACCCGCAGTCGGCAGCCGCGCAGAAACTTGTCGACAAACTCAAGAAGGCCGGCAGCAAAGCCGTGCCGAAAATCATCGACGCCCTCGCTCTCTCCGACAAAACCCACACGATGGTGCTCGTGGACATTCTCGGCTCGATGATCAACGACAAGAATATCGAGATGTACCGTGAGGGCCTCGCGGACGGCAACGAACGCGTTGTGTCGGGCACGGCCTGGGCCCTGTCGAGCAGCACCGACTACAACCCGAACGCCCTGCTGGACTTTTTCGACGACGACGAGGTCTCCAAGCCGGCGCTGATCGAGGTCCTTCGCGTCCACAAGCAGGATCTGTCGGTCCACGAACTCATGCAGCGCGCCTACGACTGCGAGCCGAAGGAAAAAGCGGCAATCTTCAGGATCATCGAAGACACGATCAAACCGGACATGGTCCCCGACCTGATTGCGCGCATGGGCGGCAAGGACCCGGTCATCAAGATGCACCTGATGAACCTGCTGGCGAGATTCGAGGATCCTCGCATCAACCAGGCGCTCGAGATGCAGCTCAAGGACCCGAACAAGTTGGTCCGCAGTGCGGCGCTCGCGGCGCTCGGCTCACGCTCGGGCCATGTCGATGTCGAGAAAATCGCGACCGCATTGCTGGACCCGGACCTCGACGTCCAGAGCAAGGCCGTAGACGTCTTGGTCAAGGTCAAGCACCCTGAGACCGTGCGCTACCTGCTGCCGGCGCTGAAGGACGAATCCGAATACTCGCGCCGCGCCGCCGTCGAGGTCCTGAACGAGGTCGGCGACGCGGATTCCGTGAAGGACCTCCTCGAGGCCATCAAGGATGACGACTGGTGGGTTCGCTCACGCGCCGGCGACGCGCTCGCCGAAATCGGCGGCCCGCGCGTCGTCGATTCTGTCGTAAGGCTGATCCGCAACGAGGACGAGGAGATCCGGCGCACAGCCATCGAGATCCTCAACTCCACCAAGAGCGATCGCGCCGAGGAAGCATTGATCGGCGCGACCGAAGATCAGGACTGGTGGGTCCGCGAACGTGCTATCGACGCGCTCGCCAAAATCGGCAGCAAAAAGGCGGTGCCCAAGATCGAGCAGATGCTGGGCCAGAACCCGAAGTCCGACACGGTACTGATTCGTGCGCTTGGCAAACTCGGCAATGCCAACCACATCACCAAGATCCTGCCGATGCTCAAACGGCCGGAGCGCGAGATCCAGATCGAATCGATCAAGGCGCTGTCGCACCTTTCCAACGATTCGCACGCATCGAATATTCGAAACCTGCTGAAGAAGATCAAGCAGTCCGACGACATGACGATCATCAATGTCGCGGACAAAGCGCTCAAGGATCTGGACGCGCGGTTCTCCGAAACCGTCGTCGAACAGAACGTCCGGGCCGAGAAGATCGCCGAGAATACCCGCACGCTGCTGGTCGACAACGACGAACTCGAGAAGTTGCTGAGCCAGGCCAAGGAACAGAGCGCGTTGGCCCAGGCGGACGCCGATGGCGAGATCGTTCCGGCCACTCCCGAGTCGCCCGCACCCGCTCCTGCTGCACCGGCCGTCCTCGATATTTCCAAACTCGAGCCCGGCGACATAATCGACGGCCGCTACAAGTACATCGAAAAAATCGGTAAAGGCGCTTTCGGTACCGTGCTGCTCATGGAAGACGAGGTAGTCGACGAGCAGCTCATTCTCAAGTTCTTGAACCCGAACGTCTCGTCTGACGAAGAAATGATGAAGCGTTTCGTTCACGAGCTGCGCTACTCGCGCAAGATTACGCACCGCAACGTCATCCGAATCTACGACTTCCTGAACCTGCAGGGCTCTTACGCGATCTCGATGGAGTACTTTCCGTCGCACACGCTCTCGGGCGAGATCCCCGACAACAAACCCATGGATCTGGAAAAGGTGCTGCGCTACTCACGCGACATGGCGACCGGCATGGCCGTGGCGCACCAGGCCGGCGTCATCCACCGCGACCTGAAGCCGGCCAACGTGCTCGTCAATGACGACGGGCTGCTCAAGATCGTGGATTTCGGCGTCGCGGCGGCGGCCTCGAGCGGCGATACGCAGCTCACAAAGACGGGTTACGTCATCGGCTCGCCAAAGTACATGGCGCCCGAGCAGATTCTCGGCAAGAAAGTCGACGAAACGGCCGACATCTACAGCGTGGGCGTCATCATGTACGAGATGGCGACCGGCGTGCCACCATACAGTCGCGGTGACCACATGTCGGTGATGTACCAGCACGTCCAGGGCAAGGCGAAACACTGCCAGGAAATCAACCCCAAGATTCCCGACGGATTCGCCGAAATCATCGGGAAAGCCATGTCCGTCGACAAGACAAAGCGCTTCCAATCGATGGATGAGCTTACAGACGCGCTCGATACCATTACACTCTAGCAGTCAGTATGTTGAAAAAGCATTCGGAGGCTGCTGAAGTCAATTCATGGCACGTATCGATTCATTCCTGAAACTCGGCCTCGCCCAGGGCTGTTCTGACGTTCACCTCGCTGTCGGCGTTCCGCCGATGCTGCGTCTGAACGGCGACCTGATGCCGATCAAGTTCCGCGAGCTGTCGGACACCGAACTCGAAACCTATGTGCTCGAGATCCTTACCGACAAACAGAAAGGCCGCCTGCACGCGGGCCTCGACATCGACTTCTCGTACGTCAGCGAAGACGGCGGTCGCTTCCGCGTAAACGTTTTTCGCAAGGCCACCGGCATCGGCGCCGTATTCAGGAGTATTCCCGGCGACGTGCCGACGCTCGAACAGCTCAACATGCCGCCGATCCTCAAGAAGTTCTGCGAATATCACCAGGGTATGGTGCTGGTCACGGGTAGCACAGGTACCGGTAAATCGACCACGCTTGCCGCGATGATCGATCATCTCAATGAAACTCGAGACCTTAACATCATCAGTCTCGAGGACCCCATCGAATTCGTCCACCCCTCGAAAAACTGCCAGGTGATCCAGCGCGAAGTCGGCACGCATGTCGAGAGCTTTGCCGACGGCGTCCGCTCGGCAATGCGTGAAGACCCCGATGTCATCCTCGTCGGTGAGTTGCGCGATGCAGAGACTATCTCGATGGCCATGACGGCCGCCGAAACGGGACACCTCGTGCTCGGCACGCTGCACACGACCGGTGCCGTAAAGACGATCGACCGTATCATTGACGCCCTGCCGGGCGAGCTGCGCGAGCAGACCAAGGGCTTTCTCGCTATGAGCCTGAAAGCTGTGGTAACCCAGATCCTGGTCAAGACCCCGGATGGCCGCGGTCGGCGCGCCGTTCTCGAGATCCTCGTGAGTACGCGCGCGATCGCCAAGCTCATACAGACGGACCAGACGCACCAGATTCCGTCTCAGTTGCAGACTGGTAAGGATCTTGGCATGCAGATGCTCGATCAGGCACTGCTCGATGCAATCAATGCCAAGGAAGTCGACCCGGACGATGCCATCCGGTTCGCCAACGAAAAGAGGAAGTTCCAACGCTTCGTAACCGATACCGACCTGGTGCCGATAATCGATATCGGCGACCAGTCGAAGGTGTAACGTCATGGCGAAGATCGACGGATACCTGACCAAGGCACTCGAGAGCAACGCGTCCGACCTGCACTTCCTGTCGGGCGACCCGATACGCGCACGCATACATGGATCGCTGCAAACGCTATTTCCTGATCGCCTGGAAACCGAGAGCGTCCAGGAGGCGGTCTTCGAAATCATGGATGGCACAGCCCAACGCCACTTCCAGGAGCACGATGCCGCGGACTTCGCGTACGAGATCCCCGACGTGTCGCGATTCCGCGTGAATGCGTTCAGGCACCTGAACGGCATTGGCGCCATATTCCGTGCCATCCCGTCCAATGCAATGACGCTCGATGAGCTGGACATGCCGCCGGTCGTGCACCAGCTCTGCAAGCACTCATCCGGCATGATTCTCGTGACCGGCAAAACCGGGTCGGGCAAATCGACGACGCTCGCCGCAATGATCGACGAGATGAACCGGCGCATGAAAGGCCACATCCTGACGATCGAAGACCCGATCGAGTTTGTTCACAAGCCGAAGGGCTGCCTCATTAGCCAACGCGAAGTCGGCGTCCACAGCCCGAATTTCGCCGAGGCGCTGCACTCGGCGCTGCGTGAAGATCCCGACGTCGTCCTGGTCGGCGAAATGCGTGATCTCGAGACGATCAGCATTGCCGTAACGGCTGCCGAGATGGGCATCCTCGTGATGGGCACGCTGCACACGAACGGTGCCGGGCAGACCGTCGATCGCATCATCAACTCGTTCCCGGCGGACAAGCAGTCCCACATCCGCACGATGATCTCGACCTCACTGCGCGGGGTCATATCACAACAGCTACTGCCAACCATCCACAGGCCCGGACGGGCCGCGGCGCTCGAGATCATGATCAACACGACCGCAGTCGCAAACCTGATTCGCCAGGGCAAGCTCGACCAGCTCGAGACCGCGATCCAGAGCGGCGGCGGAATCGGCATGAAGTCGATGGACAACGCCCTGATGGAACTCGTCGAAAAAGGCTGGGTTTCGGGCAAAGAGGCGTATCTGCAGGCCGATAACAAGCACAAGTTCGAGGAAGTCAAAGACATGGATTGACGGCCTCGCCGTGGCATAATCCCGCCTTTTGGCGACCCGAAATCCCCCGATGTCCGAAGCCCCGCGAAAAATCCTCGTCACGAGCGCCCTCCCGTATGTCAACGGGTCGCCCCACATGGGCCATCTCGTCGAGTACATCCAGACCGACATCTGGGTGCGCTTCCAGAAGCTGCGCGGGCGTGACTGCATCTACGTCTGCGCCTCCGACGCACACGGCACGCCGATCATGCTCAAGGCGCGCGAACTCGGAATTACGCCGGAGACGCTCACCGA
>JAAUYD010096733.1_pt1 | contig 43711 bp, 38 predicted proteins | sample 7278101 | NCBI WGS metagenome assembly JAAUYD01 (sample SAMN14350128, study PRJNA611818) | marine sediment metagenome | isolation source: surface marine sediment (0.6m) | place: French Polynesia: Moorea | collected 2018-08
CCCCCTTGAAAAAGGGGGTTAGGGGGATTTTGACACGTCCAATCGAATTTTACCTTTGAAAACAATTGCTTGGACAATTGAAAATCCCCCTGCCCCCTTTTTCAAGGGGGAATTTGCTATCTTCTCACGACAAAATTCGTTTGACATGGCACTAGTGAATTGCCGCTAAGCGGTAAAGGAATAAAGCCTGGGATCTCCGACTCCGGCAGTTCAATGATAGGTGCTTTTGGGGGCGCTGGGGTCGGCCACATCTATTGGGCCGAACCGGTCTTCGTAGAGACGCACGAGCTCGGTCAATCCCACGAGGAGGCGCTTGGTTGCGCGCGGGGTGGTCACGATGCGAGATACCACATGCCCCTGGCGCCGCTGGGGTTCTACAAATACAAAATCGAGTACAAACTCGGCGTCGCTGTTGTGAATAATACTCAAGTTGGCGTAGGTGCCCTTTGCGACATCATCGTTGACCTTGATGTTCAGGCGACCCTTTCCTTTTTGCTGCGGAGGTGGATTGTTCTTGTTGTCGGCTTCGGCCATGATGCTCTGCTCCTAAACTACTTAGCGGTAAGTGGCTAACCCCCCTGCGAACCAAGGGATCTCTTCCCGGATCTGCCCCGGCGCTCGACTTTTATCGCGGCCGAGGGCACAGGCGGCGGGATAGTGGTCGATTTTTTCCTTTCTCCGGCTTGAAGCTGTGGCTGGTGGTCCATGATCTCATTGATGGTACGGCCTATCTTGTCGCCTGCCTTGGAATCGATGCGTTTAAAGATTTGCTCTGCTTGCTCGAGCATCGCTTTACCCCCCGCCACATCTCCCCGCTCCAAGTGGCGGTTGCCCCTTGCGTGCAACGTCCGCGCTAGCTCGAAGTCGTTTCCAATAGCGCTGAATATCGCCGTGGCTTTGTCAAAGGCCATCTCTGCAGTGTCTGGTTTCCCCACGTTAGATGTATCCCACATCGTGGTTGACTCGAGCTCGCCAAGCGCACGCAGGGCCAGGCCCTCCATCTCCTTTCCTCCCCCTTCCCGGGCCAGATCCAAGGCGTGCTTTAGGTACTGTCGGGACAACGGCAGATCTCCGGTGCTACGCGCCAAAATACCTATATTTCTGGATACTTCAGAGTGGAGGAGACAGTCATCGAGACCAGAGACCAGCGCTTCACAAGATTTAAAATGCGCCATGGATTGGTCCAATTTGCCCTGGTCCCGCAGCGCCTCGCCCAAGCTATTGTTCACAAACGCCTGCATGCGCCTATCCCCAACTTCTTCGGCGATATTGAGGGCAGCTTCCAAACGGGCAATGGCCCGATCCAGGTCGCCCCGATTGGAAAGGACCATGGCCAAGGTCGATAGGGTCTGCGCCATGCCCCGCTTTTCATTGGCCTCGCGGTGAAAGCTCAGGGCCTCCTCCAGGTAGCCCTCTGCTTGGGCATAGGACGCGCGCGCCGCTTCAATATGGCCCAACCTGTGCAAACATACCGCGATAGACCGCGTGTTTTCGATTTTTCTTTGCAGCGCCAGCGCCTCGTTGACGAGTTGAAACGCCCGGTCGTACGACCCCTGGCGACGCGCGAGCTCACCCAGATCTCCCAAACAGGCAGCAACCCCCTTTTCATCGCCAGCGGATCTAAAGAGGACCATCCCCCGGTTCAAAAATGCCCGGGCAGCATCGCTGTCTCCTCGGGCGCTGTACAGGCGGCCGATGCGATTCAAGGCCGCCCCCGCTTTACCCCGGTTCATTAAGATCCAGGCGTGCCGCAGCATATCGGTAAAGCACCGCTCGGCCTTTTCGTATTCGCCGAGGAGGTCGTACAAGGACCCCAGGTCGTGCAGGGCATCTGCGACGGAAAAACGATCCCGCACGTCCGCGAGCTCAATGCCCCGTTTAAAGAGCTTGATCGCCTTTATATTCAAGAACCGGGATTGGGCGAAACGCGCTGCTTTGAAGTAGGCATAGGTGGCCTGCCGATCTTGTCCGGCAGCTGTCCAGTGGGCGGCCTCGGCCTCGCAAAAGGAATTGCCAGCCTTGTTGGATACCTGGGCAAGCCATTCAGCAGCGAGCATGTGGCCGAGTTGTAATTTTTTCTGAGCTATGCTGTCGACAATTTCACCTCGAATGCCAGAGCGCGCAAAGGCGTACTTGATGCAGCCTTCGATATCTCGCTCTGGGAGCGGAACCACGAATTGCCGCTCCACCAGGCGATCCAGGGAGGAGGAAATAGCAAGCGAATCCGAATCATCCGACCAAATTTGAGCCGCGCTGATATTCTTTTTCAGCCTTACCTGCTGCCTTGAGAGCGCGACGATGGCTTCGTCCCAGAATACCTCCCCAATGATGGCAGCGTACTCCAGCACAGCCCTGTCTCGGGGATCCAGCTGCGCCACTCTGGCCTTGAACGTATCGATCAGGCCCACGGGCATGTCTGGCATGGCGAGCTTGCTCACATCGGCGGTCCAAGGGTCTGTTTGGGTGTTTACGACGCCGGATTCGATGAGCAGGGCCACGAGTTGGTTGAGGGAACCGGGATTGCCCGATGCTCTCCCCACCGCTGCATTGACCAAATCCTCGGGCGGGTTGGTGAGCTGGGGCATAAACTTGCTAAAGAGCTGGTGCATGGCCGCGTCGTCAAGGGGTTCCAGTGTGATGCACTGCATGGAGAGATGGTTGGCAATGGCATTGACCTCGGGTCGACCACCGATAACCACCACCAGCGGCACCTCGCCCAGTGCACCCAGGATATTCAGGGTAAATCGCCGGGCATCAACCGACGCCAGGTGCATATCATCGAGCAGCAGCACCGCGGGGTCCCGTTTTAGCTCTGTTTTTATGTAGTGCACCAAAACTTCAGCAAGGCGCCGGTGCAAGAGCCCTTGGTTGGCCAAGATCGATTTAAGCACCGGACTCTTGGAAAACGGGAGACCCACCAAATATCCGATTAAATGGCTTGTTTCCTTGATAATGGCATCTGATACAGGGCCCAGAACCCGGCCCACGGTGGCCACGAGTTCGGCGCGTTTTGCTTCAGGATCCTTATCTGCTTGGAGACCCAGCCAAGGGATAAGGATATCTCGAAGCACGGCAAACGCATCCCCATCGCTGCGAGCACTCACGAGCCGAATTCTCTCAGCCGGCAGTCTGCCGGACAGGCTCGCGGCAAAGGCCCTCAGCAGGGTCGTCACACCCATACCTGCTTGGCCGCTGATAATGACCCCGATGCCGCGGCGACTTTCCAAAGAAAGGGCAAAGCCGTCTTCGAGCGCCTGCAGGACTGGCTGCCGGCCCACTGCCGTTTCTTCTGCTTGGGGCTCCTGCGGCGGCACGGCGAGCGGAGCACCGCATTCGAGACATGCGTTGGCACGCGAGGGGCTGAGCATGCCACAGGCCCTGCATCGCAGCATCTGGGTCTTGGCTGTGGCGTCTCGAGCACATACCTTGCACATATCGGTCCCCGGTTTGACCGGCGCGCCACAGCAGGCACAGCGATTCTCTTTTCCCCAATTCATTTCGACTATCCTATCTCCCCATCCATCGATTGCCCGTTCGACAGGGCGCTGCTATCTACGCTTTCAAACGGACTTTAGCACGATTTCCCAATTAATTGGACGAGTCTGTCGATAGGGACGCGGCCCATGGGATTGAGGCCGGCCCGCCGACAGTATTCCAAATTAACCGCGAAGAGCGCGGTTTCCATGTTGTCCACATTCAACATGGCCGATCTGTGGGGTGTCTGGTAGATGAAGTTTTTTTCGCAAACCCGGATTTCGTTGCTATCCGAATACTTGAGTGGCAGTCCATGGGTACGACAAATGAGCGGTCGGTCATTATACACTGCGCACAGGCTTTTCTCATCCAATAGGGAACAGCGCCCCTCGCTAAATCGAGGGGATTGTCCGGCTTGGAGATGGATACGCTCCGGTTCAACGCCGTGCGCACTGCCAATGGCCACTGCTTCGACCAGGACGAGGGTGAGTCCGGCCTGACAACAATCGATGCAGGTCGGCTGACAGAGGATCTGTTCACTGTAACGGGCGCGAATGGATTGGACCAACCTATCAATCCTGGATCGCAACTTGAAGTAAGCGGTTAGCATCGAACACTATCCATCTCCAGAAGAGATGACGAGAAGAGACAATCCATTCCTACCAAAACAAAAAGCACCTTTCCCCCAAAAACAGCTGGCATTTGCCCAGCGATCGGCGCTTTAAATCGCGGGAGTTCTACCACCATGTGCGAGGGGATTCAATAGCTAGTTCTCGTATGGAAATTTTGTTGGCTAAACGCCAATGAAGAGTCGGTTGCCGAAATTCCTCTCGAGCTGGGCTTCGAAAATCTTTGAGGCCGATCGTTCTATGTCGTATTCCACCCTCTTGAAGTAGAATTCCTTTGTGTCGGTGTCGTAGACCGTATAGGTCGCTCGATTGTCGTAGTCCCGGGGTTGGCCCACCGAGCCCACGGATATGATGTATTTCCTATCCGGCTCAACCGAAAAGTGCGACCTGGCTATCTCTTCCACGTCCGTCTCAGTCAGGGCAAAGACCCGGCACAGGTGGGAATGGCCAATACACGTTACCTTTTTCAGATTCTTGAAATACGGCAGCACCGCGTATGCTTGATCGGCTGTGAAGATATAGTCGAATTCCTCTTCGTTAATCGGAGATCCGTGGCACAGGGTAAGGTCGAGCTCTTCGAATTCGCGCCGATACGGCAGCGCCCGCAGCCATCCCATATGATCTTTACTCAAAAGAACAGCGTGCAAATCCAGCACTTTGCGCGCAGCTTCGTAGTAGTACGAGTAATCCATTCGCCCGGCAACCGCAGCGTCGTGATTGCCGAGCACTGCCGCCTCGGCAACCGAGCGCACCAGGTCCATGCACTCGACTGGACTGGCGCCATATCCAACCACATCGCCGGCACACAGAAATATATCTATGTTTTCGTCCTCATATGCGGCCAGTACTGAACTTAGCGCCTCGAAATTGGCGTGTACATCACTAAATATGCCTATGCGCATCCACTTCGCCTCGATCTTTCACCAATTCTATACTTCTGACGAGAACTGTTGTCTAGGTTGATGCGATGACGAATAGAAATTTCAAGCGGTCGAGCGCAGCAAAAGAGGGAATCCCGCTGGTCTACGGGGCAGGGGCTCATTCAGCGCCCTCTTTCACAGATCTACTGGCTGGCAGGGGCTGGGGCTTTTTTTTCGCATCTGTGATCACGGCATCATCCAGCCAGTCGTCCTCTGCCCCGTCTGGATCGAGCTCTGGCGGCACAGACGACGGGCGAAGATCCTCAGACCGGTTCAAATCCGCAAACGCCTCGTGAATTGCCGGTCTCATACCGTCGGTTTCTGTAACCCGCATGGCAGATGGACTCATCGAAGCATGGGCAAGGGACTGGGCTGAGACGCTGGCGACATTTGGCTGGGGTACTACATTATTGCCAGCAGCATCCATCCAGGCGATCAGGGCGGCTGGACCGACGACCATTTGGGCATCGCCAAAATAGGAGGGGACAGTGCTTGGATCCGCAGTCGAAAGCTTCTCGAAAAAAACCGCGCGAAAATGGAGCTCCAAATAGGAGATCGGAGTCGGGACAAAAACCGCGGCTCTTTTTTTCTGTGGATCCCGAACGACAACCGGCACTGCCACCGGGCACTCAATCTGACATTCCGGACACACGGCCAAAGGATATCCCAAAATAGCGATTTCATCCATGGTGGCTCTACTGGTCTTGAGGTTCAACGATACGGGTACTTCGGCGGTAAATATATGTCCCCGCGAGCACCGACATCTGATGGCCGCACGGGTATCGTTATTAAAAATCGAAGCATCGCTGAACCATCGGCAGCACCCCTGGAACATCCGCAACCCCCTCCTGGTTTTTCCATCGGGTCAGAATATAGATGCACGTTACCACGTCGTGCAGACCGAGACAAAATTCCAAGGAATGTGGTACTGGGGATTATGTTGATCGCAGCCTTTGACACATCGACACTTGAGGGGGTGGTCGGTTGGATCCTTACAACCGATGCTTCTCAACGCGCACCCCTCACGGGGTTTGCCGAGTATCGCGCGCCTGTGCGCCCTGGTCACGCCGAAACCCTGCTACCCAGGCTGAGGACTGTTTTGTCGGATGGGGGGGTTGGGCTCGGAGATGTGGACCTGCTCGTTATCGGTCGGGGGCCGGGCACATTCACCGGACTCAGGATAGGATTCAGCACTGCAAAAGGCATTGCGCTCGCCAGTGGTGTGCCGGTAAAGGGCATTTCCTCACTCGAGGCATTGGCCTTGAGCGCCTGTTCGAGCGGGCCGGTCGCCGCGATCATTGACGCCCGTAGGGGCGAGTTGTTCGGCGCGTGCTATGAGGTCCGAAATCCAGGTATTTGGCCGGAAACTGAAGTTCGCGTTGAGGAGCACGTGGGCCCTGCCGAGCAGGTCATCGCAGCTATTTCGAATGCAACCAAGGACGGCCCTGTTTGCTGGGTGGGCACTGGGATCGGCCCCTATCGCAGGGAAATAGAAGCCCTGTTGGCCGAGCAGGCCGTCTTTCTCCCAGAGACCTATTGGTCGCCGAGCGCCACCTGGATGGCCCGCGTGGGCTACGAGCGATATTGTCGCAGTGGTCCTGAAGATCTCGATACATTCGCGCCCACCTACCTGCGGGAGCCAGACGCGCGACTGCCCAAGCCCGGCTCTAATACCGTTCCTCGTGGATAAATTCAGATACCAGCCGGCGGCGTGGGGCTTTTTTGGGGGGATCCAACGGGCGCCCTATCGGCAGCAGCTCGACCACTTGGACGGTATCTGGGACCCCCAGCAGTTCAGCCACTGCGACGTGATCGAACAACCCGACGTGGACGGTCCCGTATCCAAGGGCGTGGGCAGCCAGGGTAACGTTGTGCAGGAACAACGCCACGTCGAACATCAGCCAATCCCCAAGCACGGTTGTGGCCATGCCTTTTTTGTAGCCAGACTCTCCCTTTCGGCCGCATGCGACCAGCACCACCGGAGCACTGGCCACTGCCCGGCGCGCCGGGTTCTTCTCTGACAATGTGGCGGCTAGCTTTTCTTTTGTTGAATTATCTCGAACAGTGATGATTTCCCAAACTTGAAAATTAACCCAAGATGGCGCCATCTGCCCTGCCTCGAGCATGCGCTGGAGATCTTTGTCGTCGACGTTCTCGGCGGTGAATTTTCGGACACTGCGGCGATCGTTGATTGCCTCAAAAACATCCATTGCCTACCTCCTCGCTGCTAGTTCTATCGGAAGGTGTTTTATTTTTTTGTCATTTCCTTGAGTCGCGATAATAGGGCCAGGCCCTCGAGCGGGGTCACCCGGTCCAGGTCGATTTCATCCAATATCCGTTCCACCTCAGATGGCCGATCTGGCATGAACAGCTCCAACTGATGTCCCTCTGGGGTGCCGGTGCGTTTTTTCTCAGGCATGCCCTCGCGCGTTGGCCGCTCTGTTTCCAGACCAGACAGCAATTCCAAGGCCCGCTTGATGACGATCTCGGGCAAGCCGGCCATCTTGGCCACCTGTATGCCGAACGAGCGGGAGGTCCCACCTTGGCCGAGCTTGTGTAAAAAGACCACGTCGTCGCCGTATTCCCGGGCGGCCACGTGGTAGTTCGCCGCGTTGGCCTTGGCGTTTGCCAGATCCACGAGCTCGTGATAGTGGGTCGCGAACATGACCTTGCACCGCACCACATCGTGCAGGTACTCCCCCACTGCCCAGGCAATGGACAACCCGTCGTAGGTGCTCGTACCTCGGCCCACCTCATCCAAAATCACCAGGCTGTCCTGGGTTGCGTTTCGCAGAATATCCGCGGTCTCGTTCATTTCGACCATGAAGGTGGATGCGCCCTTAGCGATATTGTCAGAAGCGCCAATTCTCGTGAACAGGCGATCACAGATACCGATATGGGCGCGTGTCGCCGGCACGAACGACCCCATTTGTGCGAGGATTGTGACAAGTGCGACCTGTCGCATGACCGTGGACTTGCCGGCCATATTCGGCCCGGTAACGATAATCAGCCGCTCGCCATCTGGATCGAGCACCGTGTCATTGGGAACAAACGGCCGATCCGGCTGGAGCGCCTCGACCAGGGGGTGGCGTCCCTCTTCAATTTCAACGATCCCGTCCCGGGTTACGTCGGGCCGGACAAAATCCCGCTTGCGTGCCACTTCAGCCAAAGCAGCGGCGCAGTCGATTTCGGCGATGCGTGTGGCCAGAGAGAGGAGTCTCGGCACATGCTCGCTAAGGTCGGAGAGCAGTGCGCCAAATAGCTCGGCTTCGAGCTCCTTGCGCCGTTCGTCGGCCGACAGGATCTTGGTCTCCCACGATTCCAGTTCTGACGTGACATACCGCTCGCCCGTGGCCAGCGTCTGCTTGCGCACGTAGTCGTCTGGCACGCGCTTCAGGTTGGCCTTTGTCACCTCGATGTAATACCCAAAGACCCGATTATAGGACACCTTGAGAGAATTGATGCCGGTCCGCTGCCGCTCTCGCGTTTCCAAGTTGGCGATAAAGTCCTTTGCCGTTGCCACCGTGCGGATAAGATCGTCGAGGGCGTCGTTGTATCCCTCGCGAAAGATACAGCCTTCCCGGCTGTTTACAGGAGGATCCGGCACCAATGCCGCATCGAGTGAGCGACAGATATCCTCTGCCCTATCGATCCTGCCGCCCAAGATGCTATCCGCGTCCGGCACTGGGCACGATGCCAATAGATCGTCAAGCGCGGGTAGCGCGTGGAGGGACCCGAGGAGACCCCCCACATCCCGAGGCGTTGCCGCGAGCAGCCCCACGCTTGCGGCGAGCCGTTCGATGTCACCGATATGCCCTAGGACTTCGAGCACGCTGGATCTCAATATGGCGTCCCGAAAAAAGAGCTCTATCCGATCGAGACGCCTGCGGATGGCCGCCACATCGGTCAGGGGGTAGTTGATCCACTGGAAAAGCAGCCTGCCGCCCATGCCCGTGCGGGTCTCGTCTAGCAGCCACAGCAGGGATCCCTTTCGTTCTCCAGAAACCGTGCGCGTAAGCTCCAGGTGGGACTTGGTGGCCTCGTCGAGAACCAGGTAATCCCCTACATCGTACTGAACAAAGCGGGACATCGGGAGCTCGCCCTTAGGCCGGGTGGATTGCACATAGGCCGCTGCTGCGCCCGCTGCTCTGCCGAGGAGTGCATCCTCGCGAAAAAGCATTGTAGCGGCCTGGCTCCCGATAAGCGCCTCGAGGGCCGCCTGGGCGACCTCGGTTGAAAAGAAATCATCGGCTTGGGTCGTGAGGTAGCATCGCGGCAGCAGGCCGTCGATACCGCGCAGTGCATCGGCCATGGATTCGGGGACGAGCATTTCCCGAGGCTCGAGCCGAAACACCTCGCCTGCAAGCGCGCCCAGCCCTAAAAGGCGCGTGCCTTTGAATTCGTAGGTGGATGCATCCAACACGGCCACTGCAGCCGATGCGCTCGGACCGCTGTCCGACAGCATCAACACCGCGAGAAAATTATTGGATTTCGCATCCAGGTTCTCTCCGTCCAGGACCACGCCAGGGGTCACCACGCGGACAACTTCTCGCTTTACCAGGCCCTTGACCTTGGTGGGATCCTCCACTTGATCGCAGATGGCCACCTTCCGCCCCTTGTCGATAAGTTTGGCCACATAACTCAAAGCCGCGTGATGGGGCACGCCGCACATAGGGATGGGGTCGGGGTCGTTTTTATTTCGGCTCGTGAGGGTTAAATCTAGGGCTTCAGAGGCGATCACAGCGTCTTCAAAGAACATCTCGTAAAAGTCGCCCATGCGGTAGAAGAGGATCGCGTCGGGATACTGCTCCTTGACCGCAAGGTACTGTCGCATCATCGGCGTCGCGCTGGGATCCTTTTGCCTGGCCATGGTTCGGCCTTATACCACGAGGTCTCTCGACCGAGCTACCTCGTTCAGCGCGAAAGCGCCGTTGTTTGAATGTCGATTCACCAACGTGGTAATCTGTCCCAAGAAGGGCCAAATAGTTCTGGCGTTATTTTTGTCGCCGCTGATGGAGGGAGAAGATGTCATTTGATTGGACTTATATCATCGACGAGCCGCGTCGCACAGAATTGCTCAGGGGCTTTGGCCTGTCTGAAAAGGTCATCGCCCTGGGCAGCGGGGAGAACCTGCCGGATCCGGTGTTTGATTTTTACTGTAACAAACCCAAATACGTGCTCAAGGAAGCCAGTACCCCCCCCGACGCCGAGCCCTTGGCCGGGATCTTTGAATCCCGCTACAACGAGGCCTACGCGTGCGGCAAATGGGAAAACAAGATTGCGTTCGTGTACTTTAACTTTAAGCATCTCGAGGACGTAACATCCTATGGCGCCTCAGAACAGTCGTTGCTGCGCGCCCTGTTCGAGGAGATCGTAGACAGTGAATTTCATAAGCGAGATGACATCGAACGCGCTGCAGCAGCGGTTGGGTTTAGATTTCTTCCCGATACCTACGCCTATGTCTTTTCCGAGCGGGAACGGGCCATGAAAGGAGAACGCAAGCGAGACATGAAGGCGTACTTCGAACGACGCCTCGCCTATATCCGAGGAGTGAGCAAGCCAGCGACCACCAATCCCGGTGTCTAGCATCACGTCTATTTTGAATACTTGGACCGGTCGAGCAGCAGTTCATGCTCGGGGGATCGGGATTCGCCGGCCGATGAAACACGAATGGCCGCCTTATCGTGCACCGGACAGATGTGCTCGCAGGCTCCGCAGCCGTTGCATTGGCTGGGATCCACCCTTGGAAACTTGAGCTTTACGGACCGACCCCTTTGTTCCACTTCCTCCTCTGTGAACCATATGGCCTTGGGGGAGGTGGGACAGAACTCTTCGCACACAATGCAGGGCGTCCCTTTGGCCCAGGGCAGGCATCGCCCCCGGTCGATAAACGCGGTCCCGAGTCGAACCATGTCTCGTCCGTTTTGGCCCATCTTCTCGTCCTGGGTCACCCTGCGTATGGCTGCCGTGGGACAGACTTGCGTACACAGGGTGCAGGTGGGCTCGCAATATCCGATCTTGGGAACCAACACCGGCGTCCACAGCCCTTCGATGCCAGCTTCGTCCCAGGCCGGATGAAGGGCATTGTTGGGACAGATTTTTAAGCATTGCCCGCAGCGAATGCATCGGTCGAGAAAGTCCGCTTCGTCTCGGGCGCCCGGCGGTCGGATGCACGCCGGGTCCGGCCGTCCCAAGGGAGACCCGAGGGCACCGGTGCGCATTGCGGGGATCGCAGCAGCACCCGCAGCAATACCTGCAAATACGGTGCGCCGCTTGAGGTTGGGACCGGGTTGCTCGTCTGTTTTGATCCGCGCCAGGCCGAGGGCAACCGCATCTTTGGGACAGACAGCCACGCAGTTCATGCACAGGTCGCATTCAGCCCGCTGCCAGCGATCTCCGAACTTTGGCGATGCAGCGCCTGAACAGTGAAGCTGGCACTTGCCGCAGCCATCGCAGGTCTCCCCGTCTTTTTTTAACGTCAGCACCCCGTATCGCCCTACAAGCCCCAACAGCGCCCCAAGGGGACAGAGACCGCGGCACCAGAACCGCGGTATGAACCGATTGGCCACCAGTACGGCGATAAATAAAACCGACATCAAGAATCCACCTGACGCAAGGATAATGCCGCTACCGAGCAGGGCACCGCCCAAGACGTCGTAGATCCCGTCAGATGCGCGTTGCAATCCAGCAATGTTGGATGCCCCGGCACTGTCCAGCACGCCGTCGATAGCCCATTGGATCCCGGGCAGGATCGTCAGCGAGAGCCCTCGCGTGGCCAAGCAAATAGGATCGAACAGCCCGCCCACGGCAGAGCCAAACAGGGCAGCGGTGAGAATGCCGAGCAACAGCACGTACTTCATCTTTTGATAGGGACGGGTGCGATTGGCTTCGAGCCGCCGCTTGCCGCGCACAGATGACCTGAGCTCGGCAACCATGTGATTCATCGTGCCCATGGGACAGACCCAACCGCAGAACGCGCGTCCCAAGAGGATGCCGCTAATAAGTACGATGAGACAGAAAACCATCGGACCGGGCAGGGTGCGGGTGGATAACAACACAATGGCGCCGGCCAAGGGGTCGATATCTAGAAACGCTTCGACCGGATAGGGCACCCTGGCGGATGAGCCGGCGTCCACATCCCCTCCGGTCACAGCCACCGTGGCCCCGATGAGCCAGATAAAGAGCACTAGGAACACCCCTTGACTGACGCGCCGGGCAGTGCGCCACCTGCGCCATTGCTTCCCTGTCGCCTTGGGTGTTGCGCGGCTCATTACGAAACCTCGTGCTTTTCAATCCGCGTGAGATCGGTTGTTCCGAGGCCGCGCTGATCCGCCAAGTTGAGATAGGGCAGCGCGGTCGGCGCGACATCGATGAGGCCGCACCCATAGGCATCCACCGCCACGGGATCCTGGGAAACTATCACCCGGCCCACTTCCCGGGTATCTGACACATCACCGCCCTGGGGACCGTTGCGCAGGAGGACCCGGGTGGCATCCAGTACCGTAAGCGTGGCCCGTAAAAAATCCGCCAGATCAGCGATGGAGTCATCTATTTTTTGGTGCAGTCGGTTCCGCCGACCCCCCAGGACACCGTAGAGGTTTTTCATTGCCCCTGTGAATCCAGACAGGCCGTGGTGCTTTGCCACGGGCACGTTAATCAACCGATCCGCATCCACAGCAGGCACGAGCACGGGCATCTGCCTGAGGATAACGCCCCCTAGGTCGTAGGGTCGAAACCGATGGGCAGCTGGCAAGACGACCTCTCCGCCGACCCCTTCCACGGCCTTCCAAATGCCAGAGCGGGTAAAACAACGCCGCGCATCATTACAGGGATTGTCGGTGACGATCACGCGAGATGCCTTGGCCTCGTAGCACAACCCAACAAGGGTCGCGACCACAGTGGGATGGGTGTTGGCAGCTTGGATAGGAATCCTGTCCCAGCCCACGTTCGGCTTGATGACCACACTCTCTCCAGGGCGCACAAAGCGGGACATACCACCCATCGCATCGATGGCGGCTCGGGTTGCCACAGCCGGATCTCCGCGACCGATGACGAGCCTGGGGGGTACCGCGTCCAATCCGCTCTTAAAATCCCGGACTTGCAACGTCCGTTTCAGGGGGAGCGGCTCATCCCGTCCGCGATCCCGGGCGATCAGACCAATAGACGTGGCGCCGATGATACCTGCACTGCATGCGGATATCCGTTTGATGAATCCGCGTCTATCCAACTCTTGTGTCATTTTCGAGCTAGCGCCACTGTCAGGTGCGGTACCCTACTTTTTTTCCTTCTTCGTCGCTTGTTTTGCCTTTTGAGCAGTCGATTTTTTGTGCGCTGGAGCCGTGGCTTTTTTAGCGTCCTTTTTTTCTACTGATTTCTTTTTTGCAGTTGCGGGTGCTTTCTCGGCTGTTTTTCGACCCGACGTCGCGGGTGTCTTTGACGTCGCGTCTTTGGCGGCCTTGGCTTTTGACCCTGAAGGCTTCTTTTTTGTCGCACTCTTCTTTGTCGCGCCCTTTTTTGCCTTATCCGATGTCGCCTTGGAGGCTTTTTGTTTTATCCCCGTAGCTGACTGTTTTTTCTTGGTTTTTTTCTTTTCCGGCCCGGTCTCTTTCGGGGTCGTTGTTGCTTTGGGTTTTTCAGCTGCGCCTTTTGACTTCTTTTGCTTTGGCGGTTCCTTTTGCTCCGCAGGCGTGCTTGTTTCAGCTTTGGTCTGCTTTTTTGGTTCGCCAGCGGGCAGTATGGTGATCTCAATTTTCGCCACCATGCGGCCACATGCAGGGCAGGCGAGAATTTGCTCCCGGTTGTTGACCCGAGAGACAATGGCAGTGGGCAATTGCATTCTGCAGACCGTGCAGACCCCGTCTTTGAGTATGGTCAGGCCAATACCGGAGCGCGAGTTTTTCAAGCGATCGTATTTGCGAAGCAACATGGGCGGGATACCCTGAACCGCTTCCTCTCTCGACCTTTCGAGCCGCTTGATTCTGCCCCTGATCCTTCGAATTTCCGCCTCAGGTCCCTGCTGCAACGCCTCTACCTCGGCGGACCTGGTTTCGATTTGCTTCAGCACGTTCGTGCGCTGGACAGCCAGTTGCCGGATCTGCTCCTCGGTTTCCACAACCATTGTGGATAGCTTTTCCTCTTCTATTTTAAGGGCTTCGGTTGATGAGCGAGTGCGTGGTTTGGGGGCTCCGGATTTGGTGGTGGCCAATCCTTGTATGGCTGTGCGAATGTCCTCCAGGGTGCCGATATACATCTGGTGCTGTGCTTCTGTTGCAGCGGCACTCTCTTCAATCCCCATCAACTCGTGTTTCAGCTTAACGAGAAGTGAATCCTCTTCTTTGGAGCGTTCGTGCAGTTCATCGATAGCCCGTTCGAGCTTTCGAACCTTTAAGTCAATGTCCTGCACATGTATCAGCTGTTCCAGCAGCTTGGGGTCCCAATACCTCATTAAAGCCCCTCGACTTTTGGAGTGTCTAACCTATTAGACATGCCTTGTCAAAATCGCAACTATCCAAATTCTAATTTAACCCATACCCGGGCAAAGACGCAAAATTATGGGGCTTATATTATTGATGTATTATTCTCTATATACTGGGTATTGTCACCTCCCTCCCCAGCTAAACGCCCCCTTGAAAAGGGGAAATTGCCAATTTAGCCCGACAAATCTCGTTTGACATCGCACTAGCGCCATACAACCAACTGCAACCAATTGTTGCAAAAACCCCTGGCAACGTAGCAAAATCTATTATAGTCCATCATTGATGGCTCGTTTTGCAACCAGAGTGCAACAGTCTTCGAAATTTAAACAGGGAGGGATCCGCGGCCATTGGAGGATTGATGCCGACTAATTCAGCCACACCCCAACATGCCGAATTGGTAGACCTCATACTGTCGAATATCACCGACGGCGTATTTACCGTAAACAGGCGCTTTCAAATCACTTTTTTTAACGCAGCCGCTGCCGAGCTCACTGGATTTTCAGTTGAAGAGGCCCTGGGACAACAGTGTCGCGATATTTTCCGCACCCCGATTTGCGACCAGGACTGTCCGCTGCGCCAGGCGTTCCGCTTGGGTCGACGGGTGAAGAACTTTGAAATTGACACCCTGACCAAGTCGGGCAAGCCCATGACCATCAGCGCATGTGCCGCCCCCCTCGTCAACTGGAACGGGGAGCTCATTGGCGGTGTAGAGACCTTTCGCAATGTTAGCGCGACCCATCCGAAGCCAAGGGAGATTGCCAGAGGAAATGCGTTTCACGATATTATCGCCAGAACTCCCCGGATGCGACAGATCTTCCAAACCCTGCCGAATATCGCCCAATCTGATGCCACCGTCCTGCTGCAGGGGCGCAGCGGCACTGGAAAAGAGCTCTTTGCCAATGCGATTCATCATTTGAGCCCTCGGGCCAAAGGTCCGCTGATCACGGTCAACTGCGGTGCCCTGCCAGAAACACTCCTCGAATCAGAGCTATTTGGCTATGTAAAAGGCGCTTTTACAGACGCCAAACAGGATCGGGTCGGTCGGTTTCAGGCCGCTGAGGGGGGTACGATTTTCCTCGACGAAATCGGCGACGCCCCCCTGTCCATCCAGGTGAAGTTGCTACGGGTTTTGGAAACCCGCGAGTTCCAGTCCCTCGGATCAGATAGAACCATTAATGTGGATGTACGCGTGGTTGCAGCTACCAACCAGGATCTCAATCAGCTGGTGGCCACCGGGCGGTTTCGCGAGGATTTGTATTATCGACTCAACGTTATCCTGATACAGATACCAGATCTGCGCGAGCGCCTCGAGGATGTCCCGCTGCTCATCGACCACTTTATCGATAAACTCGGTCAGCGAACCGGCCGGAATATCCAGGGCCTTACCGAGCGCGCCATGGCTGTGCTCATGGCCTACGACTACCCGGGAAATGTCCGAGAGCTGGAAAATATCGTAGAGCACGCCTATATTATTTCCAGCGGGCCGTATGTTCGGGTTCAAGATCTGCCTCACCATCTCGTACATGGTCAAGCAAACGGCAGGCGTCCGGACACGGTGGCGTACTGGGGACCCCAGTATGAACCAGATGTCACACCTCGTGGATTTGCGAGTAGCGGGGAAGCAGAGGCGATTCGCGCGTGCTTGCATCGCAATTTTTGGAGCATCCCCAGGGCTGCCAAAGAGCTGGGTATGCATCGCACCACGCTGTGGCGAAAGGTGAAACGCTTCAAAATTGAACTGCCAAAGTAGCCAGCAAGGGGCTGGTTGCACTGATGCAACCGGTTGCAACACGGAAAACCGTGTATATTCTACACCCTAGGTGGGGAACGGGAGCAAATATGCAACAAAATGTTGCAATCCAGACATCCAGCCAAAAGATCGTGTTTCAAATTTACACTATAATTCCGATCATTTATGTAGGTTTTTATATTTTGGTACGAAGCGTGCTAGGACGGCGGGCAATGAAGCAGCAGCCCCCAGAAATAGAGGTCGCTTTGGACAAGGCAGATGTCCGTTCCAAAGGCCTGGATTTTAAAAAGGTGCTGTGCTGGGTAAATTCAACGAGGATAAAGGACAGTGTGGTGGCACTTGCCAAATCCCTTGCCGCAACCTGCAACGGCAAGTGCCATGTCGTGATGGGGCTCGACTGTCCATCCCGCGATAGAAATCAACTGCCCAGCAATGGCCCAGGGCAACTGCCGCTGACGCCCGAGGTCATCGGACGCGCTGAAACAGAGCTCGCTGCGCTCTACGGTGAAGATGCGCACACCATGGTGCTTCCCGGTCATCCGATAGCAGAAGTAAGGCGATACGCGCGCACTCAGGCGATGGACATCATTGCGGTGGGAGACCAGGGCCTGGCCGTGGAGCGCGCCTATGGCGAGCGGCTGTGCGACAACGCGCCGTGCGCTGTGGTGGTTTTGATGATGCCCCAGATGAATAACCCGAAACAAACGCGCCCCCAATTTTCGGCCGGGCGCACGTATGAAAGGTGAACACGATGCACATAATTCCCTACCTGGTTGCCTACGTCGCGATCGCTATCTTTGTCGTTGCGGTGATCGCCCGCGTGGTCATGTGGACCAAGATGCCCATGCACGTGCGGTGGGAGCTCTATCCAGTCGCCCACGAGGCCAAACGCGCCCACTACGGGGGGTCCTACCTGGAAGAGAGCGAGTGGTGGACAAAGCCGAGGGAGGTGTCCCTCTTTGGCGAGCTCAAGGTCATGATTCCGGAAATTCTATTTCTGGTGGCCCTCAAGGAGCACAACCCAAAGCTCTGGGCGCGATCTTTTCCGTTTCACTTCGGCCTCTACCTGACCATTGGCTGCACGGTGCTCATGTTGGGCACTGGCTTACTCGGCGCTGTCGCCCCTGAAGCCCTTGCCGGTGGATTTGGGACGTTGCTTACCTCTGCCACAGTCGCCTGTGGGTACGCAGGGCTCATTCTCGCCCTGTTCGGCGCCCTTGGATTGCTGCAGCGGCGACTATCCGATCCAGCGCTCAAAGACTTTACTTCTGGCGCGGATATTTTCAATCTCGTCTTCTTTGTCCTCGCATTCGGCCTTTCCCTAGCAACTGTCTTTTTGGTGGACCCGGGCTTTACGCAAATATCGGCCTTTACAGCAAGTCTCGTCACGTTCAACATGGCAGCCCTGCCCGGCACTGGCATTGAATCGCTCCTGCCGACCCTGTCTGTTATCGCGATGAGCTTGTTAATCATTTACGTACCCATGACCCACATGTCCCATTTCATTGGAAAATATTTCGCCTATCACGCCATTCGATGGAACGATACGCCAAATCTCAAGGGCGGTCCCCAAGAAGCGGCCATTGGCGAAGTACTCAGTCAGAAGATCAGCTGGTCAGCATCCCACATTCAGGGCGGCGGAAAGAAAACCTGGGTTGATGCCGCGTTAGAGGAGCAGAAAAAATGAAACAGCCAAATAGCGTAAAAGATATTTCAAAAGGGGATGCCCCCCTGGCCCAAGTAGCGATCGAGGACCAGGTCCCACTGCCGCCGCCGTTCGACAAACTGGAAGACGAGCCGCGCATTGCCCCGCTGACAGAGAAGGCAAAGGGGATTGTCTGCTTGGACGACACCATCGTCATCAACATCCCCGAGCCCAAGACAAAAGAGGAAGAGGAAAAGCTGGTCAACGGCTTTCTCTCTGGGTTGAGAAAGGCCTTCACGCCGGAGAACAACTGGACCTTCTTACAGCCCCTCGTCATGTCGATGGAGCACTGTGCAAAATGTCAGACCTGTTCTGACGCTTGTCATATCTACGAAGAGAGCGGCAAAAACGCATTGTACCGGCCGACCTATCGCTCTGAAATCCTCCGCCGCATTTACTACAAATACATTAAGAATAAGTCGACGTGGGTTCACGGGGATATTGACCTCAACTGGAAGACGGTCGCTCGCCTGATCGAGCTCGCGTATCGGTGCAACCTGTGCCGGCGGTGTGCCCAGACGTGTCCCATTGGCGCGGACAATGCCCTGATGGCCCGGGAGATTCGCAAAATCGCTAGCCAGGAGATGGGGATCTACGCCAAGGAGCTGCACGATGACGGCTCCATGCTGCAGCTGAAGGTGGGATCTTCGACAGGCATGAACACATTGGTGTTCAAGGACAACATAGAGTTTATCGACGAAGACACGTCAGAGCTCACGGGCCTTGATGTAAAAACGCCAATTGACAAGGAGGGGGCTGACATCATGCTCCTTCACAATGCCGGCGAGATCATGTCCTGGCCCGAAAACGTCGGGTCCTTCTCCGTTCTCTTTAATGCAGCAGGCCTCAACTGGACGCTCTCTAGTGACCTGGCTGCGTACGACGGCATCAACTACGGCGTCTTCTATGACGACGTCCAGTTTGCCCGCACCGCTCTTGTCCATGCCCAATCAGCTGAAAAGCTGGGCGTCAAAAAAATCGTCATCGGCGAGTGCGGCCATGCCCACAAGGCCCTCACGGTCATCGCCGACAAGGTGCTGACCGGCGACCTAAACACCCCGCGGGAGAGCTGCATGACCGTGCTGCTCGACATCGTCAAATCCGGAAAGATAAAATTCGATAAGAGCCGCAACGACTTTCCCATCACCCTGCACGATCCATGTAACCTGGTCCGCCTCATGGGCGTGAATTCGCCCCAGCGGGAAATCTTAAAACACATCGTGCCAGAGGGCCGGTTCCGGGAAATGGCCCCCCACGGATGCAACAACTACTGCTGCGGCGGTGGATCTGGCTTTGCCATCATGTCTGGCCACAACTTCCAGTCCTATCGGCATCACCTCTTCGGACGGCGGAAATTCAGACAAGTCCTCGAAGCTTTCCAGGGCGAGGTGATGGATCAGGACCACCCCAAGTACGTGTGTGCGCCGTGCAGTAATTGCAAGGGTCAGTTACGAGACATCATCACCTACTACGACGCATGGGAGAAGGCCGGCATCTACTACGGCGGCCTGGTGGAGCTCATGGTCAACGCCATGGTCGACGTCAAGCCCGGATACATCGACTGGGAATGGCATTAACCGCCTGGATTAAACCCATCCTCTGAGAATTTTGTCCTGAAAAATGGTACGGTCGGGTACCAATTGGAGGGACGCCATGGCGCGTATTTTAATTTTATTCGCCCACCCGGCGCTGCAGAAGTCCCGCGTCAATCGGGTGCTCATTGACGCGGTCCGCGAGGTGGACGGTGTGACCGTGCACGATCTGTACGAGGCCTACCCGACGTTTGACATCGACGTGGCCCGCGAACAGGCACTGGTTATGGGCTGCGACGTGCTGGTTTTTCACCACCCGTTCTTTTGGTACAGCGTCCCGTCCCTGCTCAAGGAGTGGCTGGATCTGGTACTAGAACACGGGTGGGCATACGGTCACAAAGGCACGGCTTTAAAGGGCAAGCTGCTCCTGTCGGCTGTTTCCACAGGGGGGCGAGAGGCTGCCTACCAGAGGGATGGGTTCAACCAGCACACCATGTTGGACCTGCTCGCGCCGATTGCCCAGACAGCCCGTCTTTGCGGCATGACCTATCTGCCGCCGTTCGCAGTTCACGGCACCCTCGAGATGAGCGCCGATGCGATCAACGCCCATGGACAAGATTTTCGACGGGTTATCCAAGCCCTTCGGGACGATCGCATTGACCTGGATGCAGCCCAGTCGCTTCTGCGACTGAACGCTGACCTTGCCAGCGTACTAAAGCAGGAGAAGAGGTAGGGATGGATACTGCGGGGTTCCTGTATCAGGCGACCGTGTACTTGGTGGCGGCTGTCGTGGCAGTGCCCGTGGCCAAGCGCCTGGGGTTCGGCTCGGTCCTCGGCTACCTGGTGGCTGGCGTGCTCATCGGCCCCTACGTGCTTGGACTGGTGGGCGAGGAGGGACAGGATGTAATGCACTTTGCCGAGTTCGGCGTGGTGCTGATGCTATTTTTGATAGGGTTGGAGCTACAACCCCGGATGTTGTGGCGGATGCGTGGCCCGATTCTAGGCCTGGGGGGCTTGCAGGTGGGGGTCACTGCAGCTGGGATTGCAGGGCTGGCTATGGCAGTGGGCTTGGCTTGGCAATCGAGTGTTGCCGTGGGCCTGATCCTTGCCCTGTCCTCCACGGCGCTCGTGCTTCAGACCCTGACCGAGAAGGGACTGATGCGGGCCGATTCAGGACACCACAGCTTCGCAGTGCTCCTGTTTCAGGATATCGCAGTGATCCCTATGCTCGGCCTGTTCCCCCTGTTGGCCACGGCCATTCCCGACCCATCCGGTCGCCACGGGGACGGTGCGGGCTGGATTGCCCATCTGCCTGGCTGGCTCCAGACCCTGGTGGTGCTCGGCGCTGTGGCGGCGATCGTTTTGGCCGGCCGGTTTTTGATCCGGCCGGCGTTTCGGGTCATTGCCGGCACCCGTCTGCCCGAGCTGTTCACGGCCGCGTCGTTGCTGCTCGTCATCGGCATTGCCCTGTTGATGACCCAGGTGGGCCTCTCCCCGGCGCTCGGTACTTTTCTGGCTGGTGTGGTGCTGGCCGACAGCGAGTACCGCCACGAGCTGGAAAGCGATATCGGACCGTTCAAGGGCCTGTTGCTCGGCCTGTTCTTCATTGCGGTGGGCGCGTCGATCGATTTCAATCTCGTGGCCGCCAATCCAATCCAAATAGCCGCCATGACTGGCGGGCTAATAGCGGGAAAGTTCCTCCTGTTGTTCCTGCTCGGCCGGGTTTTTCGCATGGGCCTCGACCAGAATCTGATCTTTGCCTTTGCCCTGGCCCAGGGGGGGGAGTTTGGATTTGTGCTGTTTTCATTTGCCGTTCAACAAGGCGTGCTCACCCCTGAGGTTGCCAATCCATTCGTGGTGGTCGTGGCCCTTTCCATGGCGCTTACCCCGCTTTTGATGTTGTTGAACGAGAAATTGGTACAGCCCCGATTCGGCACCACCGAGCGCCAAGGGCGCCCGGCCGACGCCATTGACGAGGACAACCCGGTAATCATTGCCGGGTTTGGGAACTTTGGCAACATCGTGGGACGCCTGCTCAGGGCCAACCATGTGGCCGCCACCGTGCTCGAATACGATTCGGACAACGTAGAGATGCTGCGCAAGCTGGGGTACAAGGTCTTTTACGGGGATGCCTCCAGGGTCGACTTGCTCAGAGCGGCCGGTGCTGAGCGAGCCGAGCTGCTCGTAATTGCGCTCGACGATCACGAAAAAATTTTGGCCTTGGTCGAGACAGTGAAAAAGCACTTTCCAAATCTGTCCATATTTACCCGGGCCAATGGGCGGCGGGCTGCCTACGAGCTTTTGGAGGCCGGCATTGATAACGTCTATCGAGAGACCCTGGACGCGGCGTTGCGGGTGGGGACCGACGTGCTGGCCCGGCTCGGGTTTCGGGCATTTCAAGCCCATCGGGCGGCCCAGATCTTTCGGCGCCACGACGAGGTGGCCCTACGAGAGTTGGCCCATCTGCATCGGGACGAATCAGCCTATATCAGCCGCGCCCGCCAGCGGATCGCCGACCTGGAAGAGGTCCTGGCCACCGAACTCAAAGACGAGGGCACCCAGCGGGACGCGGGATGGGACACGGAATCCCTGCGGCGTGAATTTGCAAATCCATCTGAGAAGTAAGCGCTTGTAAGGAAGCCCCAAACGAGAAGGAACGAGGAATTATGGCTAATAATTGCTTATTAATCGTCGATTTTACGCCATAATCGTCGATTGCATTGACATATTTACGCATATGTTGTATCATTTCTAATGATGAGAAACCGGGCGATTGCAGATCCTCTTGTGCGACGGGCTCAGGGGCGTCTAAGTCGCGTTGTCGTGTTGACCGGCGCGCGCCAAACCGGCAAGACAACCCTGGTTCAGCACGTGTTTTCAGAAGTTCCCTACATTTCGGTCGAAGACCCTATGGTTCGTCCCACCTACACGCGCATGACAGCCACCGACTGGATAGAGCAGTTTCCCAATGCCGTGATCGACGAGGTTCAAAAGGCTCCTTCGTTGGTAGAAACCATTAAAGCAGCCCACGATATCTCAAAAAATGCCAGGTATATTCTACTCGGCAGCAGCCAAATCCAGCTGCTTTCAAAAGTTAAGGAGAGCCTCGCTGGAAGAGTTGCCATTACAGAGCTTTGGCCGTTGACCCTGCCGGAGATGCTGACATCTTCTTGGGAGGAACCAGTGCGTCCTTCGAGGTTCCTCTCTTGGTTGACCTCTGAAAAGCTGGACATGAACATATTTTTGGGACAACCAGCATCTCATCCGACCCACGCCCAGGCGGTGATGCTCTTTAACCGATACCTCCGCCTCGGTGGCATGCCAGCGATTACAGATCCCACATTGCCAGAAGATGAATGCCACCGCTGGATCAAGGATTATCAGCGCACCTATTTGGAACGAGATGTGGCCGATCTCGCTGCCCTACGCGACCTGGAGCCATTTGTTCGCGCACAGCGCGTGCTGGGGGAGCGTAGTGGCAAGCTAATCAATTACAGCGATCTGGCTCGCAGCGCAGGTATTGCTCCAGATACGGCCCGCCGTTTTGTGCATTACCTGGAGCTCAGTTACCAAGCCATCATTCTTAGACCCTACTTTAGAAACGCCGAAAAGCGCTTGAGCCGAGCGCCAAAAATTCACTTTCTCGACCCAGGGGTATTGCGCGCCGTGATCAACCGCCGAGGGGATGTGACTGGCGAGGCGTTCGAATCAGCTGTCGTTGCCGAGGTGTACAAGCAGATAAAGACCGCGCAAATCGAAGCAACGCTCTACCATTTGCGCACCCACGATGGGCGAGAAGTCGATCTGATGATTGAGCTGGAGGACGGCTACATCGGCATCGAAGTCAAGCAATCGTCCAGCATCTCAAAAGCAGCAGCCCGATCCCTAATAGGATTAACAGATCTATTGGACAAGCCATTGCTCGGATCGCTGGTACTTTCCAATGACTTACAGGTACGCCCGCTTGCACAAGGCGTCCTTGCCCTGCCTGCGGCCTGGGCCTTGGCCCCTGAAGTCGGACAGCTATAGCACTCGGGTTTTTAGTGTTTTTTCTATTTGTTCGAGGCGATCGGTAAGCCGGTGGGCAGCACTGACCAAAGATAAATAGCTCACAGGCTTGTATTGGGCGCGGTTTAGATAAAAGCCATACTGGAAACAGACATACTTCATCGCCTGCCCCAGATTTCCCTCTACCGACTCCACCAGTAGGTGAAAATGATTGGGCATAATCGCAAATCCATGGACTCGAATGCCGTACCGAGAGACCGCCTGTCCGAAGAGATCCAGAAAGCGGTCGCATTGATCCACATTGAAAAAAACGTTCTGCCCTTTGGCTCCCCGGTTCATCACGTGATGTCTTGCACCGGGAAAATCGATTCGCGCTGTTCTTGGTATGAGACGAGCCTACGCTTCATAAGAAAAAAGCGCAATAGGAAGGGTGCGTCCCATTTTTCGACCCATTTTTCGACTCGTATTGGGGGCTCGTATTGGGGGGAGCTAAATGGAAGCACGGGAGGATGTCTTAAAATCCGTGATGATGATGATGGTGGATGGACTTACTGCACCGCTCGCAACGGCAGCCTAAGTTGCAGTACAACTGAATGCTAGTCGAGACATACTTCGTATTACATAACGCTAGCAGAGTTCTTTTGTGCAACTTGCCTCGCACTTCTGCGTACGCCAGATAGCTGACAATGCATCTCAACCGTGTTTACACAAGCACTGGCGATTAGTTCGTTTGCTCTTGGTGTGAGGTGATTCCAATCTAAGAATAGATCATCGCTCTTAGCATCGAATAGGGATGTCAGGGAGATTATGCCGTGTTGTTCAAGGAACTGATCAGCGACGTCCCATACGGCACAGACACATCGGCTGATTTTCCGATTGTGATCTTTATTCCTATTCCATGGTTCTGGATACTGAGTGATATCCCTCTCACAAACAGACAATTGCTTGCGGCTTTTTTGAATGGCGGGCTGCCAGAAGAAGTAGGTTCTAACCCCATAAGCGTCTGCGATTTTTCGAATCACTTGTACGTTTTTTAAGTAATTGCGCACTGTCTGTTCAGCGCGTCGTACGATGCTTGGGTCGTCTACTTCCAAGGGTATATAGCTTTCGATGGATCCTTTTAGTGTCATACCATCATCAGATACGGGTGTCGTTTTCCATTTGTCATGCCAGGTTTCAATCTTTCGCTTCATAGAGAGGAGTCGATGATGACTTTGGGCCATACCCGGACTCCACATACCGGTCATACAGTCGTTAACACCGTCTAAAAAAATTGCGGCGTCTGGAACTTTTCCTTCCTTTATAAATAGTTAGTGGGATAATTTTCAGCGCCCTGCCTGCGGCCTGGGCCTTGGCCCCTGAAGTCCGAGGGTTATAGCGCTCGGGTTTTTAGCGACGGCAAAAGGGGTCAGGCGCTAGCGGTTAATGATTCTCTGTTCGGTTTTGTCAAAGAAATCTCGCTCAGATGTCAGACAATATGCCGCCAGTTTTGGGAGGCACGAGCAAGAGATCGGCAACCAGGTAGATCCCCAAAGCAAGAAGATTCGGTTAGCCGTGTCGAATGCTAAATCCAAGTGCTATGAGACCCAATCCGAGCAGGAGACCCGTTAGCAGCACCTCAAACGATCCCAGACCTGGATTGATTACCGCACACCCCAAATTGTGGTCCTGCGCCTCGCAGTCCAGCCCCACATTCTTTACTGTCAGTTGACAGCTGCCACCGTCAACGGGTGCAGGATCAATTTGATAACGAAGTCTTCCTCGAACACAGGAATCCAGGTAGACGAATTCGTAAACCTCGGTGCACTTCGACCACCCCCCCTCGCATTCTGGCCAGCCGTCGCCATCGCAGTCTACGCATTCGATACTATCGGGTTCACAAGAATCATGGGATCTGCACCGGCTTGTAACACTATCGGCATCAACAGCAGAGAGAATTTTGTCTTCGAATAATACCTCACCGTTCCGCCGCAACGTGTAGGCCTGGTCTATACTGAGCTGATCACACTCGCGGAGGTATATGAACAATTCTACCCCGTCACCGCGTTGGGTGGCCCACAAATATGGTCCAGGGCCGTTATTAGCGATCGCTTCCGATGGAGCGATTATCGCTATTACCGATCCTACTAGGATCGCGTACATGATTTGATTTCGCAATTTATGCCTCCTAGTAGCTTCATCCCTCTACCAGAGGGAGTCTTCTGAATTGGTAGCAAATTGAGTACCAACATGAAAAAATACTGTTCAACTTGAAAACGCTTGAAAATAAAGGCAAAAATGACCGATGATCAAAGCATTAGCTAGCGATACCTGTGTGTCATATTGTGCCAAGCTACTCTTGCACTATGGGCAGACGTTCGAAAGGTGGAAGTGTTGCTAAACCATCCAACCCTGCCCTTTCAACAGTGCGCCGAGACCAAAGCTGGCTGCGTTGGCAATGAAGGAAGCCGCAATCGCGTTACTGAGTCGGATCGTACGAACAATCTTGAAAAAACTGTAAACTTCTATGAAAACAGCGAATAGTTCACCGCAGACAATGTAGGTTCGGTAGTCGCTTATCCAAGCCATACCGGTGATCCGCGCGAGCTCGTCGAGTACAACTGGCCAAGCGAACCAGAGGAGTGGATGGGTGACACAAGTGCCCACAGCTCCGGCCAAGCAAAGGCGCCAAATCGGACAGTCCTTGCCCCTATTGTCAAGTCGAGCGACGAATACAAAAATCGGAATTTCGATCATCAGAGTGAAAACAAAGGCTTTGATCCAAAGCTGAAAAACAAAGGTGGAAAAATCTACTTCCATGAAGCCTGGTTTCCTCTTCCTTGGGACTTGAAACGTTTCAAGTAAATCTAGTTATCGCTCATGACTCCTTCAGCGAGATTCTTTATAGTACCCGGCTTTTCAGCGTCTTTTCCATTTGTTCAAGGCGATGGGTGAGCCGGTGGGCAGCGCTGACCTTTTGAAATGATCGTTCTGATATGGCGCGGCGCTTTTCAGGATGCCTTAGATAAAAGGCTGCTTTGTCAGCTGCTTCTTCAAAACTCTGATAAAGCACAATGTCCTCACCATCCACAAAATACACTTGGGCGTCTTCCTGGGCGTCTGTCAGCAGACAGCCACCCACTGCGGGGACCTCCCAGACCCGCTGGTTTACCGCAGTGGGCATCTGCTCGGCACTCACGTTGGCGCTTAAGCTGCTACCGGCAAAGAGCGCCGGTACATCGCCAGCTGCGATCAGGCCGGGTCGGCGATCGATGCCGGGCACGAGGTGGTCCCAATGCACATCCCCGTAGATGGTCAGGCCGAAGGGTCTTAGGGCTGCGGCAAACTGTCGCCGGGTCTCCATCGATGCTTCAGCCAGGGCGATCTGGGTGGCAGTGTACCGCGCGCGCGGTTCAGGAATATCCAGTTTCACTGCATCGAGCGCCTCGGCAAATCCTTGGGCAAGGGCGTTGCGATTCACCTGGATCTGCTGCAAAATATCTTGCGCCGCTCGTTTTGACTGCTGATCAGGGGATTCCCTGGCTTTACTCCACCAGGAGTTGCCCACAAAGGTCAGGGGACCCCCAAGGGCGGCGGCCCGGTCCCCATTCACCCGGTCTGGATGAAAGTGGCGCTGATTATAGCCGGTCGGCAGGTACACCGGGTCTTCGTACCCCTGTGTCTTGAGCCAGCGGAGCGCTGTTTTCTCAAAGCAAAACACCTGCGTGTTGGGCGTCGCATTTCCCATCGCCCCGCCGAGAATCGGCAGTGGATGATCGACAAACCACGATGCAATGCGGATTTGATAGCGATTGAGCAACCCCGCCAGGACCCCCTTTTCGTCAAATCCAAGGTGGTTGATCGTGAATATGAAATCCGGGCGCTCGGCAATCAAGGCGCGGAGCAGCTGGGAGATAAAGCTGCCCTGGGCCATGCCCTCTTTCTGGGTTTGAATGGTTGCCACGTGCCAACCCAGATCGGTTGCCGCGTCGATAACATCTTCAACCATGAGATAGCCCGTATCGAGCACGAGCACCCGTGTGGGCCCCCTGAATTTCCTGTACCCCAAGGCAGCTATGAGTCGCTCATCGCGCATGTTTATTTTCGACCTTTAAAAAAAAGATACATCTTTCCTCCATCTCCTCAAGGTCGTCGACATACCGCCGATATACTTTTAGAAGGATCGGAGGACGCACGTGCGCGTATTCAGCATTGCAACCCAGGCCATCGAGACACAGTTTGCAAAGTTGCGCGATTCTGCTGCCCGCGTGGCTAAAATAAGCGGGCCGCACAAAGACGGTGTACCTCAAACCGATATTGCGGCAGAAACAGCCCTGCGCATCGAAGCAGGCGCGGCGACGCGCGCGAACATTGCCGTCATTAAATCAGAAGACGAAGCTCTGAGACACCTCATCGACATCATCGCTTAGTGCAATCGACTCTCATCCAATATATTCCACATATGACACCAATACAAATTAACAAGGGCGCGGATTGACTGGACACGCCCTTGGGCCTGAGTTACTTACAATCGAACAGCACAGTGAAATAGCAATAAATAAGATAAAATACCCGGATGCTGTTTTGAGGAGGTTCGTATAATATCGGAATGACTGAGATGACAGACAGGCCATCCACTACGAGTGATGAATACCGGTTTAAAGACCAAGAGGTCATGCTGAAGGTTCTGGGTCCTGGGTGTGAAAATATCGCCGTGCTTCAACGGGAGCTCGATGTCACTATGGGGCAACGGGGTCTGAGCGTTTACATTAAAGGGCGTGAAGAAGCGGTATCTGCTGGATTGCGCCTCATCGATCAACTCGTCCGTGCCGCCAAAAACGGGCGTAATTTCAGTGAGGTGGATTTGGTCCGAGGATCTCGTATCTTGAGCGATGATCCAAAGGCAGAATTGGATCCTATCTTTAACGATATCATTTACATAACGGCCCGTAAGCGCCTGATCACGCCCAAGGGGCTTACCCAAAAGAAGTACGTCGAAGCCCTGCGTACGAGCGATTTGACGTTCTCCATCGGTCCTGCAGGCACCGGCAAGACCTACCTGGCAGTGGCGGTTGCCGTATCAGAATTGATGCAGCGGCATTTTCGACGCATCGTGTTGGCCCGCCCTGCGGTCGAGGCCGGAGAGCGCCTCGGGTTTCTGCCAGGGGACTTGGTGGAAAAGATAAACCCCTACCTAAGACCCCTGTACGACGCCCTCGATGATATGCTGGGATCTGAAAAAACCCGGTCCCTGATCGGACAGGATCAAATCGAAATCGCCCCCCTCGCTTTTATGCGCGGCCGCACGCTCAACGATTCCTTTGTCATCCTCGATGAGGCTCAGAATACCACACCTGAGCAAATGAAGATGTTCCTCACCCGACTGGGATACTCTTCCAAGGCCGTTGTAACAGGGGATATCAGCCAAATAGACCTACCCGGCAATGCGGTTTCCGGGCTGGTGGACGCCAAGCGCGTGCTTAGCGGCATTAAGGGCATTTCGTTCACCTACTTCACTGAAATGGATGTTGTACGGCATCCCTTGGTACAAGAGATCATCAGAGCCTATGATAAGCGCGACCCTCAATCGCGCGGCCGCGGGGAAAGCGAGTAATGATGACGAATCAAATTGATCTCGTGGAGTGGTTAGCACAGCGACTGGTCGGCGCAGATGTTCGCATTGAACATCATTCAAAGACATCTGCAAGGGTCATCGGAGACAGCGGACAGATCGCTTTATTTACAACAGAACCCACCTTGAACATAGCTGATAGGCAGATCCCGGTGATCCTCGTCGGCACACCTGGGGATGAGGTGCCTAACGATGCGTTCACGGACGTCGTCGATGCATCGGCTGGCAACGCCCGTGTGGCCCGAATTGTCTCGGTCGCTCTGGAGCTCTTTGAATTGCGCAGGATTGCATCGGACCAACAAAAAGGCCTCAAGCGCCGTGAATGGGAGGTGGCGCAACTCATCGAAACCGGCAAGAGCTTGAGCGCGGTTCGAGATGTGGATCAGCTCCTCGCGTTGATTCTGAAAAAAGCAAGATTCTTAGCCGGCGCAGACGCGGGTAGCATTTACGTGGTCGAAGGGGACCGGGACGATCCCAACTCCCAGACCCTTAAGTTCAAACTCTCTCAGAACGACAGCCTCTCCTATGAATCGAGTGAATTCACCATGCCCGTGGATATGAGCTCTATTGCCGGAGCGGCCATCTTAAAAAAAGAGACCATCAACATCGGTGACGTGCGGGCGATTCCCGAGGATACACCTTATAAATACGATCCCAGATCCGACGCACGCACCGGGTACCACACCCGCTCTGTCCTGGCCGTGCCGATGATCAATCAAGTCGGCGAAGTACTTGGGGTCGTGCAGCTGATCAACAAAAAGAAAACCTCAGGGGTTCAGCTGCGCCAATTAGCGGATTTTGATCGGGAAGTGGTGCCCATGGATGCGGCGTGTCAAGCCCTGGTCGAAACCCTGGCCTCCCAAGCCGGTATCGCCATTGAGACGGCATTTTTATACGAGGAGATTCAGCGCATCTTCGATGGCTTCATCCGTGCGTCCGTGCACGCCATCGAGCAACGGGATCCGACAACCTCGGGCCACTCCTTCCGGGTTGCAAGACTCACGCGTCGATTGGCTGAAGTCGTAATGGATACGGCTAACGGTCCTTATGCTGAGACCCGATTCACCAACGCTGAGCTGAAAGAGATCGAAACCGCTGCGATGCTTCACGATTTCGGCAAGATCGGTGTGCGCGAAGAAGTCCTTGTCAAGGCCAAGAAGCTGTATGCGCCCACGCTTAAGATGATCCGATCTCGCTTTGATTTCATACGCCGATCTATCGAAAATGATCACCTGCACCGGCGCCTAATGATGATCGAAGAGGGGGCACCAAAGGAGGAGCTCGACATCCTAGACCAGGCGTGTGAGCGCGCAGTGACCGAAATCGAGGACTGCTGGCGCATTATTCGTTCGGCCAATGAACCCACAGTGCTCCCAGACGCGGATTTTGAGAGAATCAAAGAGATCGCCAAGCGCAGCTACTTTGATATCGGTGGGCAGCGCCAGGGGTTCTTAACGAGCGACGAAGTGACATCGCTTCAAATTGCCAGAGGGAGCCTAACCAGCGAGGAGTTGAGTGAGATCCGGTCTCATGCTGCCCATACCATTTCCTTTCTCACACAGATCCCGTGGAGCAAGGCCATGCGATCCATTCCAGAGTATGCCGGGGCACACCACGAAAAGCTCGACGGATCCGGATATCCCAAAGGAATAAAAGGCAACGCAATTCCCATACCCGCTAAAATGATGGCTGTCGCCGATATTTTCGACGCGCTCACCGCCTCGGACAGACCTTACAAGAAAGCCGTGCCTGTGGCGCGTGCCCTCGATATACTGGGACTTGAAGCAAAGGATAAACACATCGATCAAGAGCTGGTGCGACTCTTCAAGGAATCCGAGGTTTACCGCATTCTTGAAGTCCGCTAAGCTGCGGCCTGTCTTTTTCTCAAAGCGCCAACGGCTTTGGGATTGGGTGAGTGATGGACCCGTACAAAGCAGCTCTAAAATTGGCGCAGGCGGCGAGGTAAAAGGCTGTGTCCGAATTTTTAGCAGCGGCGAAACAACTGGCAGACGCGTGCCCGAGTTTGAACCAGGCCACCTCCCTGGACAGGCTGGCCGAGACGCTGAAGTCCGTTATTTTCAATGTCTTTGAGGCATCCGCGTTTGCCCTCGGGCTTTTTAAATGGGAAGAAGGCCCAGCAATGGGCCTCGAGGTTCGGGGTACCTCGGACACCCCTACGAAATTGGAGCCAGGGGAAATCTCAACAGACCTGGCACAATGGATTGTGGCCCATGGAAAGGCGCTATGCATCCCAGTAGTCAGCGCTGATGCCAGACATTTTGACGCGTTTCCAGGTACCCAGTCGCGAATGGCAGCACCCATTTTCTGGCGGGATGGGATCATCGGCGTGCTCGATGTACAATACACTGCGCCCAATGCCTGTGAGGTACATGACCTCGTCCTCCTTCGCATCCTCTCTTCAAAGATCGCTCTCCAGGTGGCCACCATTCGAGCGACAACCCAGCAGCGCGCGCGCATTATTGAGCTCAAGGCGCGTTCCGACAGACACAAAATCATCCACCAAGTCGGTAAAACCATCGCCGAAGGACCCACCATCAAGACGGCCATTCAAAAAGTTGTCGATATGGTCGCAACGGGCCTAAGATATGCAAGAACGGCAGTCCTGCTGTACGACAAGGAGCTGGAAGAGCTGGAGGTGATTTCAGCACATGGGTATGGGGATGTGGAAGGGTTGCGCGTCCCAGTTTCAAAAGGCGCCACTGGCTATGCCGTGCGCCATGGCGAACCCGTGAATATCCCGGATGTCACCACAGATCCGAGGTATGTCAAGGGCATTCCCAGGGGGCGATCCGAACTCGTCGTACCAATCTTGCACAATAATAACGAGGTGTGCGGCGTCATCGATGTCGAAAGCCACGTGATGAATGCATTTGATGCCGAAGATATCCGCCTGCTGAGCATTGTAGCCTCATATACCGCCACTGCCATTTATGCCGCACAGAGCCAGGAATCCCTCGAAGCGGAACGCCGCCTGCGGCATCGGATGGCACTCGAGGCAAAGCTCCTCAGCACGGTCAATCAAACCCTCAATGCCATCGCTGACCCAGACGATCTATGTGAGAAGAGCCTCGATCTGGCGGGCGAAATCCTCGGATGGCAGCGCTCGGCCATGTGGTATACCGAGCCTGCGAACGGGGTGCTTGTGGCCCATCGCATTCACGGGGAAGTCCCATTTGAGGTTGGTAAGCGGATCAGCATTGGAGAAGGCACTCCGGGAAAGGCCGCAAAACAGTGTGACATCGCCCTGGTGAACACTGCCCCGGCTCAAGGCGATGACGCTGGCGGCCAAGAACAGCAGCAGCCGGAAATGGCCGTTCCCATTTGGGATGAGCGAGAGATAATCGGTGTGCTTCATATTCTCGGTGACCACGCCCCCTTTACACCCAGCGACAGCGCTCTACTCACGGTGTTTGCAAGTCAGGTCTCGAGTGCGTACACGGCGCTAAACCTGAGACAGCAAAAAGAACGGCATTTGCAGGCGTTGGATGATCGCACCCGCAGGCTGGATCTTTTAAGCCGCGTCATGCGATCCCTCACGCGACGACTGAAGCTCAAAGAGCTGCTCGACGAGCTCCTTCGCCTTTGCGCAGAGGCGTTTGATCTCTCCCACTGCGCATTGCTCCTGTTGGACGCAAAACAGCAGGTCTTGTTGCTCGAGGCAGCCATTGGTTACGACGACAGCGCACCGCCCGAAATACCCATTGGAGAAGGTATTACTGGATATGTGGCGGCCACCGGCGTGCCCACGCTGGCGGCCGATGTATCCAAAGATCCTCGATATATCGCCGGTGTTTCAGGCGGCCGGTCAGAGATGGCAGTGCCGTTGCGCGTGTTTGGGGACGTCATTGGTGTCCTAGATGCGGAAAGTCCTGAAGAAGGTGCGTTTACCGAGGATGATCTCGATCTGTTTGCATGCTTTGCCGCCCAGGCTGCCACTGCCATCTACAGCGCCGATCTCGCCACCCGGTTACAAAAAAAAGAACAGGGATAACTGGCGATGAACGGATCTTTAACTCACTTTCCCCTATCGGAAATCATCGGCATTGTGGCCTGCTTGTTCGGGAGTGCTTTTTTTTCCGGTGCTGAAACAGCGCTGACCCATCTGCCAGAAACCCGGGCGCGCCAGCTCATAGATTCAGACCCGAGTCGATACGGCATCCTGACCTTTTGGTTGGAGACAAAAAAGAGGATCCTGGCAGTCCTGCTCGTCGGGAACAACCTCGTCAATATTCTATGCTCCGTGTTGGCCTATCGGGCAGCACTCCACTTTTTGCCCAACTATGCCGAAGCCCTGTCGGTCTTTGGTCTTACCATCATTATCCTTGTTTTCGCCGAGATCACCCCGAAGAGCCTTGCGCTTCACTACGCACAGCAAGTGGCCGTGCCTATTTTAAGGCTCGTTTGGATTATAGACAAGCTCCTCTGGATCGTAGCAGCGCCGCTGACCCGAATTCCGGATCTCATTTTGCGGCGATCCGGCCGCCTAACCGATGAATTGTCGATTACCGAAGATGAAATCGAGTACCAAATCCGATTGGGGCACGACCAAGATGTTTTCGAAGAAGAGGCCCAAGGCGACCTCCTGGTTTCAGCCGTGGAGTTTTCTGAAATCGCCGTAAAAGAGGTCATGATTCCCAGAACAGAAATCTTCGGCCTGGAGGTGACCACATCCATTGAAGCATCGGTGGACGCGGTGATAGAGAGCGGCCACTCGAGAATTCCCGTCTATCGTGAAAACCTAGATCACATCGTTGGCCTCTTGCACGCCAAAGACCTATTCAGGCGCCTTCCCAGCCGTACTGACCAGTCGGTTTCCAATATTGAAAGCGTCATTCGGACCCCTCCCATGTTTGCCCCGGAAACACAAAAAATCAGTACCTTGCTGGCCCAGATGCGAAAGCGGGGAAAGCACATGGCGATTGTGGTGGACGAGTTCGGCGGGACCTCGGGCTTGATCACGCTAGAAGATATCATCGAGGAGCTGGTCGGTGAGATTCGCGACGAATTCGACCCGGAAAAGGCGCCGATTCATCAAATTGATACTGATACGTGGATTGTCGACGCACACGTATCGATAAACGACTTCAAAGACGCGACAGGCATAGAGATCCCGAATTCGAGTGACTACGAGTCGGTCGGTGGGTTCGTCATTGCCGAGCACGGCCGTATCCCGATTGTCGGGACGGTTATTGCCCTGGGCAATGTCCAGACAAAGGTGCTCGTATCTGATGCGCGTCATGTGGAACGGTTGGAAATCAAGCGGGTCCCCGAAGCGGCCGCCCCTGAGGACGCGACCCATGCGTAATCAAACAGGGGTCATGTGCGGTCGATGATAAAATGAATCAAAAAACAGAAACGGCTGTCATCCGAACGCTCGAGCAGGCAAAAAAAAGCCAACGTAAAAGTATGTCCGTTGGCTTTCTTTACACCACCTCGTCAAAGATACCATTGCATCTCGCAGCCAAGGGCCATATCACGATTGTTCTGAGTGATAGCTTCCGCCTCCTTTATAAACTCTATAAAAAAACAGATCTCAGTGATGCGGGGAAACAGCTCCTAATAGAAACCCCGTTCGATCCCCTCCCCATCAAGGAACAGCGATTGGATGCCATTGTCCTCTCACACAAGCTCCGCCTCGGTAAAGATCCGCTGCTGGCCCTAGGCAAATTGCGGGAATTGCTCGTCGAGGGCGGTCTCATGGTCTGGCCCCATCCACTCTTGGGAACGCGACTCGGTGCCCTCGGGCGCGCTTTTGCGCGCCGCAGAAGCCAGCTTGGCCCGGGGTGCCGCGCAAGCGATTTCAGCGGGCATGTCATGGCTGCTGGCTTTGCGGAAATCGGACAGATCACAGTTCCGGGAAAGGTGGGATCGTGGATTATCACTACTGGCCGTTCCCATCGGCGCCCATGGGAACGATCTGAACAGAAACCACCGCTTCCTCTCGAAGGGATCGACATTCCCATTTAGTTAGCTCCCGTCAGGAAATGCCAGTTTTCAACCTTATCTTGTAACCGTGGGGGTTATCCCCACGGTGAAAAACCAAGTAATGTCCAGCTATGCTGCAAGCGAGGATAAACCCCGCTGCTACATTTTGCCCCAAGAAATCGCTGTCTCGGGACGGCCACTCGTAAAGTGTCTGAGTTAGGCTTTTTAGGCGACACCCTGTTTGGCGCTAAAGTGGACAGCGTCCTGAAATTTGCATATATTTTTTTTTAAATTATGCTAGGTTAGAGGCTTAAGTACCGCTATGTACAGGTCCGAACGAAAGGCGTTTCGATGAAGATCGAGCGTTCGTTTGTGTTTGCCTTCAAGGCCCCCAATGCGCGCCGAAAGTTACTGATCGGCGGCGCTTATTCCTTTCTCTTTTTTACCGTTTTTTTCGCCTTTGTCGTAATTGGATATTTAATGAATATTTTCTGCGCTGCCCTTGAAGGGCGCGATGCCAGATTACCGGAATGGAACGACTTAAAAGCGCTTTTCCACGAGGGCGCCCAACCAGTGCTCATCATATTGGCATATAATGCCCCGCTCATCCTCTTTTATTTGGTCCTCATCGAAATACAAGTGGCTTCAGTCAGTCCTTTTGCGGGTTTTTATCTTTGGCCGATAGAACTGATCCTCATGATCGCCGTGTCATTCCTGCTTCCCCTGGCACTCATTCGATATATTGTTCTAAAATCGCTGCGATCTGCGTTTGAGATGGGACCGATCCTACAATTTATTAAGGACAACAAAAAGATCTACCTCAAAGTGTGGCTCCTGGCCCTGGCCGCAAATGTGGCGGTCGGTTTCACCTGCTTATTGATCCTCGCAGCTGTAGGCCTGGTGTACCTAGCAGTTGGCATGGCCGCCCTTGTCGTCGGATTGGGTATCGCCGCCTGTGTGGCCTGTTTCAGTATATTTATCGCCAATGTTATCATTGTTCACCTATTTGCTCAGGCGTATCGCTCCTCGACGCCATTTATTGATGATCAGGAAGGGGAAATCCGCGCATCCATGGCGGTGCCACCCCCATTGCGAGAGCGGCTATTTAGATGAAGCGATCTGCAAACGCGCTTTTGGGGGTAGGTATCTTTGGTCTTTGGTCTTGCTTGGTGGGTGCGGTTACGCTTGGTATGCCAGCCGATACAACTGGCTCACCCAAAGGACAGGAAACCGCGGGCGGGCATGCCACCGATTTCATCGCAAACAAAATTCGACAGCTCCACCAGACCTCTGGCGACGGACGTGTCCCAGTATCTCCGGTACTTAAAGGAAAGCTCTCCACTGGAAATAGGAAAATATTCGAGATCAGGCTCAAAGCAGGACACTGCTACACCATCATTGGTGTGGGTAGCCCATCGGTCCGGGACATCAATATCTCCCTTTTGGCGCCAGGTGGGCGAGAAGTGCAACGGGATACAACCAAAAACAACACCCCGATAGTGAAAACAGACCCCTGCATTCGCGCGAGTGGACAGTATAAAATCCTGGTGAAAATGTTTTCGGGTTTCGGCCAGTTCGGGCTCCAGGTCTTTTCAAACAATCCCCAGCCGGACGAGTCTAGGCAAGAACGGAACTAGCAGACAATGTAGATGTGAATCGAGACCGCGTCTTGGTCTTCATTGGCATCACTGTCCACCACATGCGCGGTAATGATGTGGGATGAGTCGCAGACGTCGGTCATATAGACCCGCCCGGTGGTGTCGGCACCGGTGGCGATGAGGCCGTCCGTATCTGAATACCATTCGACTTGGAGGGTGGCATCATCGTCTTCGTAATCAGTGACCGTGGCCTGAAGCGCGATGTCCGCGTAAGTCCCGTTTTCGTCGTAGCCTGTGGCCATGATCACGGCGCCGGATACTGGCGCGGTAATGGCGATTTGAGGGGGTAGGTTGCTGCACGCAGGATCGCTTATGGGAATGATCTCAATATCCACTGAATCCGCTGCACTTTCTCCTCCATTGTCTGTAATGGTTACTGATACTGTTTGCTCTCCAGCTGGTAGCAGGTCGGTAGTCATCACAGGGCCATCGCCCAAGAGGTAGGCGATTGGAAACGGCGTGGCATCTACGATTGAGGTCCAGGCATATGCGCTCTGGGGCAGGGTTTGGTTGACGTCTGATCCCACCGCGCGAAACACAATGGACTCACCTTGGCAGAACGTTTCACCTGCTGACGGCGTTTCGATCACTACAGATGGTCCGGGATTTGTAACGAGGACGTTGGAGGTATCTTGCCGAATAATCGGAGGGAATAAATTCCATATGTCTCCGGGGCGTTCAATTTCCGCTATCACGGTAATCTGGTGCAGGCCTTCACTGAGGCCGGCGTCCAGGTATACACGTTCTGAATGGACATCCCCGGTCTCTCTCTCGACCGTGACCTCTCTGCTGCCGAGTTCCCCATCCAAGGATGAGTACCACGTTAGGACAGCATCGATCGGGGGACCTGGTTTGGAGACAAAGGTCAGGTCAGCCGATAGAGGCGATGGGATGCCAAAGATGATCTCACTGCCCGGGTTGGGGTCGACAATCGTCACATCTGACAGGGTGCCGATGGCGGTCAGGACCGCCTCGTACGCATTGACCTTTTCCTCCCGGTATCCATCGGCAGTATCGGCGAGAATACCGGCCACGTCAGCGGCACTCAAACTGGGATTGGCAGCCCACACCAGGGCGGCCACGCCTGCGACGAATGGCGACGAGATACTCGTACCGCAGCTCGTATGAAAATCATTATCCTCTGGATTCGGACCCACCGATACACACCAGGGACCGTAGAGATCCACGTTTTCATCCCCGTAGTTGGAGCTGGGGTCGATTGAATGTGGACCGCTAAGGCCGCCCACGCAAGTAACGCCCCCGTTTTCGCACGGGGTATAGAACGTCTTTTCCCAGCAATAGCCCAAAAAGCAGATCTCTGAATCTACATTCCTGTGTTCATTGCCAGCCGCTGCAAATAGCAAGACCCCTGAATCTCGAATGGCGCTGGTGGCATGGCGAAACCCAGCCACTGTCCATTTGAGCCACCAGGGTACAGGCACGCCATAGCTCATGTTGATGATCTTGGCGCCCTTGCTGCGCGCTCGATATACCGCGGTGATAGACGCGAGGTAGTCATAGGTGGTGTAGACCAGGACCGGCTCTCCGACCGGGCCGGCTGGACCGGCCGAACCAAATTGATTGTCTTCAATACCCATGGCTGCGCCGGCCACATCAGTACCGTGCCAGGGACACTCAGATCCACCGGTGCAATCGTAGTCGTTCTCCCTGTTGAGCGGACCAAAGCCAGGCCAAACAGTGGTGGCCGTGACGTTTTCTAGGTCGCTTGTGACTTTAAAGCCCATATCGAGGATGGCTATCTTTACTGTATTGTCCAACCTGCCGCCGTGGTGCAGTAGGTTCCACGCGTCGGTCACGCCGGTCCGCATGCCAGTGTCCCGCTTGAACCAATCAAAGTCGTAGGCATCGCGGAAGCCGCTCGTCCCGTTATGCGCTTCCTCGGTGTAGTAAGGAATCGCAGAGGGCTGAGACACCCAGTTGATCGCCACGACCAGTCCCTCAACAGCGGCCTCCCGGGCTGCCAGAGCCACGAGCCTTGCACCCAGCATGTCTGAGAAGCGCAATGTGCTGTCCCCGTGTTCTCCATCATCTGAGGTTGCGTCGCCGTGCTCGCCGTCATCAATCAACGCGCGCCGGGCGAGCCGGGTCATATCCTCGGCCATATCAGCCATATCGACTGCAGGTTCATTTACTGCGACCAGGTGCATCATTGGGGTCTCCACGCCCGATGCCACTGGATCTTCGCTCAAGATTAGATCGCCACCCACGCGCGCGACGAATCGGGCCACTGCATCGGAGTCGTCGCTGAATATGACGAGCTCGTTTTGAACAAAGGTAGCCGTGGGCATGTCTGCCCCGCCTACTGCAGACAGGGGCCTGGGTGGGCTTTCCGGGGTGAACCCATGCAGTGCCTCGGCAAATGGCTGTATGGACGGGTCGACCTCCCACTCAAAGCCGGGCAAGGCAATATCCCCGTCCACAGCCTCGTCGGTGTCGGTACCTGTGTCCACATCGGTATCTGTTTGTCCTGTTTGCGAATCTGTGTCCGCCTCATCCCAGATATCCCCGTTTCCTGACGACCCTTCTTCTGAGCAGGCACTTGCCAGAACCAACAGGACCGATAACATCCCTCCTTTCCAGTTGATATTTCCCCGATTCAAATGATGCATGATGTGTTTTCTTCTCAGTCTCATAACAATGCCTCCAATCGACATGGGTTTTGTGGCTGAGCGGTGTCTGAGCGACCGGGCCCTGCCATTGTGGATGGAGGCAATTGAAATATCTGTGCCACTGCACATCCTACGCTTTGAAAAAAGTATAAGTACTTGTAATCGCTATTAAATTTCAGGCACTAAGTCAGGCATGTTAATGGCCCAAAGGGCCTGTAGAACTGGGATCGTAACGCGGGTTACGGATCGGGTTACAGCGTTAATGGAGAGGCAAGGGCGCCAATCTCCAATTAATAGCCTCGAGTTGGACGACCCGATGCGGTCTGCGGTCATCTTCCATATAATACTCGATACCGATTCCGATTATCTTTAGGCGGATTGACCCTGGAATGAAGATATGGTTAGTGGGCAAGCAAAGAGGCGCGATGGTGCCAACTGGAAAGTGAATACCATGGAAGATGTGAACTGTATTTTTTGCGATGATGCAAAAAGCGAATTGTACAAGGAGGAAAACGGATACCGAGCAGTACGCTGCTCTCGTTGCGAACTCGTGTGGGTAACGCCCAGGCCGAGTATCGATGAGATGAAAAAACTGTACGAGGGGCAAGAAACGCAAATCGATTTATCAGGACATTTGCTTGAGAGAGATCTGAAGTCCATTCAGGCCAAAAAGTGTTTACAATTGATTTCTAAATATATCTCCGAAGGACGCCTGCTCGAAGTGGGATCTGCGGCAGGATATTTTTTGTGGGAGGCTAAAAAATCAGGGTTTGACGTTCAGGGCATAGATATCACCCATCAATTTGTAGAGTACAGCCGAAATGTACTCCAAATCCCCACATTTGAAGGTATTCTGCGGGATGTTCCCTTTGAGGATAATTCATTTGATGCCGTATACATGAGAAACGTCCTGAGTCATCTGGCCTATCCCTTAGAGGAATTCGCTATCATGCATCGTTTATTGCGTCCCGGAGGGTTTGTGATCATGGAAACGGGAAACTTGGCGGAACTGCCGGCTGATCCCGATGTGTATTTGGAATTGCCGGATCATCTCTATCATTTTTCTGAAAAAACCATTGACCTGTTGCTGAGAAAGACCGGGTTTACCCCCGTTCGGACCCATCGATTTACTCTACTCTCCAGATTGGCGCCCTTTGCTTGGATCGAACGCCAATTCGCCAAAAAAGTGGCACAATCCAGAGAGCCTAAGCCAATGTGGGCTATCCCCACAAAGCTCCCTCCTTCTAAATGGCATAAGCAAATAATATCGCATCTGGCGCAGTTCGTTCGATACGATCTTGGCAGAATACTTCCTAAAAAAGGAACTCGCGCTACCTTGGTAATTGTGGGGAAAAAAGAGAACTCTTGAAAAATTCTATGGGCGAAGATAGGCTGAATGTCGAAATGATAATACTCACCAAACAAAATAGCACCTTGAGCGTCTATTCCTTGCCTGCCAAGAAACTCCTCTTGGAGACACAATGGTTCGTTCGTATTGGATAAAATGTTATCAGATAAAGAATCGTAAAAGGGGATGTTGATGTCGGCTGTCATCGTATCTAACTTGAGAATCATGGATCTATGCGCATGACGATTGAATATCCAAGACTCGTTTCTGTCGAGACCACCAATCGCTGCAATGCAAAGTGCTCGTTTTGTCCCAACAATGCTCTCAAAAGAGAGCGTAAAGTCATGGATGAAGATCTATTCAAGAAGATCGTCGACGATTGCGCGGGATTTCCCTTACGGTTTATAGAACCATTTCTCCAGGGAGAACCTTTTGTAGATCCCAGGATTTTCGACAGACTCGATTATATAAACACCAAGCTTCCGAACACAGCCCTTCAACTCTACTCCAATGGAGCAGCGCTCTCTCCGAAAAAAAGCGACGAGCTTAGGTCATTCAAAGTATCTAAGTTGTTCATTTCGCTCAACACTATTGATAGATTGCGTTATGAAAGGGTCGTAGGCCTGTCATTTAATAAAACAATGAACAATTTGCGTTATCTAAGTGGCCCTAACCCAAAGGGGCCCGTGGCGGACAAGATCGTTGTTCGCCTGACATTGACCGAGGAAAGCAGTGCAAAAGAAATAAGTGATTTTAAAAAGTTGTGCGCGAAACTGGGTGTCAAACCCATGACAGTTGGGCTCTTCAACTATAAAGGGGATATCCATTCGTCACTCCCAGTCCCAAGGTATCCCTGTGAGCACATAGAACGCCTGGACATCCTCTCGAACGGAGAGACAACCCTCTGTTGCATGGATCAAGAGGGTGCGTACGGTTGGGGAAGTGTCATCGAAAACAGTGTCCTGGAAGTGTTCAATAACAACAAGGCGACAAAAGTCAAAGAAATGCACCGGAGAGGATATCGGGACAGAACTGAGCCCTGTGATAGGTGTAATCTGTTTTGGCCATCGCTGTCTAACCTGCCGTTTAGAATGAGAATCAGACATACTGCGGCTTATCTTTTGTATCTGGCTAAAAATAGACCATTATGGCCAAAATTAAAATAGGACGCCTTTTTGTAGACTCCATTTACTTGTTGAAGTTACTTGTTGAAGCTCCAAAGCGTGTTGGGAATTATGGTGTTTTATTGAATACGAACTGCCGATCATTAATTTGTAGCGCTTTAAAAGAAACTGAGGTCACTAAAGGAAAGTGATAAAAATGTTGGAAGCTATTATCCCCTTTCTAAGGTTACCGCATAAAAGGGAACCGTCCATGTCGAGTAAACTTTTGCTCCCCTCCATTTGTTGTCACCAGAATAATTTTGATGTCGGCAATTTTGACCCGAAGCGCACTTTCTGTCTTTGACAAAATGCTTTCTGGACCAACTAAAATACTTCCAATAAAATTTTTGAGTTACTGTGTACGGACTCGAATTTTGAACATAACTGCCAGATCCGGGTGTGGCCTTGGTCCCTATTACATGGCCGTAGCTGCTAATCGTACAAAGGGTATCATAAGGGTGGGCAGGGATGTAATACCAATGATTATCACATAAACCACGTGACATAATTGGATTTTCCCGGTTCAAATCTTTTGTGGGCTCTTCAACTTTGAGTGCTTCTGTGTTTTGCTCGATTTCTGCAGGACTGGGAAAGATAGTTTCAACTTCTTTTTGGAATGCAACGAGTCTTTCTGGAGCTTGTTTTTGAGTCAAAACCTCGTATATCTCCGCACTTCCTAATCCCATTTCTTCTGCTTCAATATATTTTCGGGCACTCTCCATCTGTTCTTCGTCATCATTTCTTGCCTTGAATCCGCTTGAAAGGGAGCCATCATTCTCCCGCTCCCAATATGCAGTGAAGCCATTATCGAGTTTGATTTCAGCAATTACGGTTGTTTCAACTTCAAGATTCTCTGCCCCCGGCTCGTCTTCTTTCTCGAAATTCATTTCATCTTCAAATTCGTCTTCGAGTTCGACCATTTCGCATCCGAATATAAATGTTACGATTGCAAATAAAAAAACAATTTTCTTCATCTTTCTTCTAACTTTCCGGCGTATACGCCTGTTGAGAGTTTGAATGTAGATCAAACCCTTCCTGTGTTAGGTGTTCCTAAAAACAGTTCTGTGTTCGTGAAACAATTTAATAATTGTTTCGGTATTTAATACTAGCTTTGTTCACGTGTTATCTATGTTTTGTGCATGCTGCCACCTCCTTTCCAAAATTTGGGGTCATTTAGCTCGAGGAAGAAAACGCCTGGCTCCGAAAGAGACCCAACAAGTAAGAATACCCCATCCAAAGCCCGAGGATTTTTGAATTGTTTTGAAAAATACTGCTTCGAGCTTTTTTACTCTCCCGGAGTTCGACGGCGTGGGCGCATTCAACAATCACAAGGAGCGTGAAATTCGCTCCGTGATTTAATTGCGTAAGGCCTACCGCATCAATCGCACCAAAAGAGGAGCGGCGGCACATGAGATCCTGAAGACAATATTTTTTATCCCCTACAACAAGCGATGTATCGACCTCTTTGTCTTCATGACCCGTATTCTCATGATAATTATCGAGCACCGTGAGCATTATCAATTCCCTTTTTCGCTTTTCGTCAAAATCACCAAAAGCGACGTCATCCTTATCAACATTATTATCTACAGTTTATAGATAATCATAACTACATCAGATCCCTTTCCTCACATTCCTCAACGACACTTCCGATATAGTCCCAGATCACCTATCGTGCCCATTGAGCAGTCCTGTATTTCCCCAGATCTTATGTAATCTCTTTCAATTAAAATTAGATTACAGCCAAAAAAAGAGGCTCTCCTGCATTCGTAGTGGGTAAAATGAGGATGACGAATGGATAATATTTGTTTAAAAACGGTGAGTTGCGCCCTCAGCCCGTCGCCGAAACAAAATGCCGCAGTTC
>JAAUYD010002300.1_pt1 | contig 43672 bp, 34 predicted proteins | sample 7278101 | NCBI WGS metagenome assembly JAAUYD01 (sample SAMN14350128, study PRJNA611818) | marine sediment metagenome | isolation source: surface marine sediment (0.6m) | place: French Polynesia: Moorea | collected 2018-08
CACAAAGGCTTTGGTTTTATCCCGGCCACCTGTCGACAGCTTGAACGCGGTAAGGACAGTCGGCACGGTGGCGATGCGCAAGTTGTGGCATCTTTCCTACGGCATCTTGAAGAGTGGACCGACCGTGCCAAGCGGCGGAAATCGCTTGACTTCTTGCCCAATAAGACCGCAGCTTGCGTTAACCATTAATTTTGTCTGGCATGAATTATGCTGTTGTCCGAACCCATCCGGTTAAAATTAGCGAAGGTTTGATAAACACAACCAGGTGGCCTGTTAGCCGCCGTCAATTTGGTGGTTGAGAGAAGTTTTACTATTATAAACCAAAATACGGATAACAAACCTGCCTCAAAATAAACGAGGGCCTATCAATTTACTCAGCTTCCTGGAGGAATTTTCAGCTTGGATGATCAGAGAATATCAAAAAGATGATCTAGATGACTTGCTCGAGGTTTGGTATCACGCTTCACTTGTAGGGCATCCCTTTCTCGATGACGCATTTTTAAACCAGGAACGGGAAAACGTCGCCAAGATCTATATCCCCATGGCGGAGACCTGGGTTTACGTCAGGGAAGCGCGCGTTGTGGGCTTCATCTCTCTGATCGGCCATGAAGTCGGGGCCATCTTTGTGGATCCAAACGTTCAAGGACAGGGTATCGGCCGGGCCCTGATGGATCATGCCCGGGCGCTGCGAGGGGAGCTGGAAGTAGAAGTCTTTAAAGCAAACCGCGTTGGTCGACGCTTCTACGATCGCTACGGATTTGTGCTGGAGGATGAATACATCCATGAACAAACGGGACAGCCGGCGCTGCGCTTGCGGTTGCGCGGCCGTTAGCTACTCTTTTTCCTGCCACAGCTCGCGCATTTCGGCCGAGCGCTCGAGCAGTTCCTCTAACGATCCAACATCCGCGATACGACCGCCCTGCAGGAGTATAATCTGATCCGCCCGCCGCAGGGCCGGCCGTCGGTGTGAGACTACCAGACAGGTTGGCCGGCCGTGCGCAAAAAGCCGCTCCCACAATATTTTCTCCGTATTGACGTCCAGGGCGCTTGATAAATCGTCAAAAAGATACAGCTCCGGCCGGCGTACAAACATGCGTGCGGCCGCGCTGCGCTGGATCTGTCCACCGGAAAGGCGAACCCCGCGCGGCCCAACCATCGTCTGCAGTCCCTGCTCCATGGAGAGGACATCTTTTTCCATTACGGCCGCATGGATCGCCTGCTCGACGGCGGTCTCTTCCCCCGGCAGCCCCATGAGTAAATTGCTCAGCAGGGTATCGCTAAAAAGGTTGGGTACCTGGGCGGTATAGGCGATCCGCGGCGGCACCATAAAGCGATCAGGCTCCGTCACGACCTGCTCATTCCATAAAATTGTGCCGGAGTCGGCCGGCAGCAGCCCCAACAGCACTTTTAACAGCGTTGTTTTGCCGCTGCCAATCCGGCCGGTAACGACGGTAAAGGAGCCGCGCGGCAGACGCAGATTGATGCTGCTGATCCCGTTTTCTGAACCTGGATAGGTGTACGATAGATCAGAAACGGTCAAATTTTGCAGCTGATCGGCCGCTGTTTTTGGCGTGTGGGTCAGAGGGGGTGGGTCTTCGTGATGATAGATCGGGTTGTGGGCCACGGCCGCCCCAGGAGGCATCCCCTGCATCATCTCATCCATCCGCACAGTGGATACCCCCACCTGTCGGTACCGGGTGACTAATCCGGCCGCGATGCGCATCATGTGGGTAATGGGCCACACATACGAGGCAAATAGGGCAAAATCACCAACGGTAAACGACCCGCTGTACATGCTCTGCGCGGCCAGCAGCAAAACCAGGCCGATGCCGATGTCGGAAATCCCCCCCGACAGGGCGTCCACAAACTCGGTCATCAATTTATCCCGAATCATGGCGGTTTTGCGCTGATGATTTACCGTGCGAAAATGATCGATCAAGCGCTCCTCAGCCCCGGCCGCCTTGATCGCCTCGGTATTGTGAAACATATCGGCGATGAGACCGGTGACGTTGCTGGTGGTTTGCCGGCCGGCCCGCCGAAATTTTTCGGCAACATTTCCCAAACGATGGGCGATAAAAACAACGAGGAGCAGGGGTAAAAAGGTTCCGGCAGTCACTAGAGGGCTAATAGAAACCATGACGACCACGGCCGTGACCGCTCCCACGCTGGCCCCGATCAGGTCGTCGATTAGGGCGATGCCAAAAGCCATCTCCTGCGTGTCGTCGCGGAGGGTGCTGATCGCCTGACCGGTCGACATGACCTGGCCGTTGCTTTGTACCGGCAATGGCCGACTGCCGGGCATGTGCAAAATGCGGTTGAGCAGGTTGCGAATCAGTAGGGCGGTGGCGTGATAGAGAAAGTGGTTAAAGGCCAGCATCGCCCCGGCCATCCCCAAAACAACCAGTAAAGAGTACCCCACCTGACCGGCGGTAATCCAGGCCAGTGAAAATTGGGCATCGCCGGTCAAATAATTAAAAAAGGCGCGCAGAAGCAGCCCCTGGATTGTAAATAAACCCAGATTGAGCACCATCGAGACCACGTCGATGGTGTAATATTTGGGGCGATAGGTGATTAATTTCCAGAAATACTGATATGTTTTCAAAATGTCACCCGATAATTATTCTGCCCTAAGACGGTCCGACAAGCTCCCCTCCCCGACGCGGGGAGGGGCTGGGGGAGGGGTGAGATGACGGCAAAAAACCTACCCCCTAACCCCCTCCCAACTTGGGAGGGGGAATTTGATGGGCTGAAAAAGAGCAAATTCCCGTTCAACAAGGTGCCTATCCGCCTTTGAACCCGACACGGGAGCGGGAAGAGGGTCCCTTAGCAAAAAGCTTAAGCAAATGCCTCCGTCATGCCGGTTTGCAGCAGCTGATAAAAATGGGAATCGGGGTTGGCCACCAGCGCTTCGCGCCGATCGTGTTCCACCACCCGACCCTGACTGAGGATCATAATTTCATCCGCCCGATAGACGGTGGCCAGACGGTGGGCCACGATAACGGCTGTGCGGTTCTCGAGCAGCTTGTCGAGTGCTTTTTCGATGAGCTGCTCGGTGGCCGGATCAAGCCGGGATGATGCTTCATCCAAAATAATGAGCTGCGGATCGGCCAGGAAGACCCGGGTAAAGGCCAGCAGCTGTGCTTCACCGGCCGAGAGGCCGCCATCGGCCGCCAGATGGGTATCCAAGCCGTTTGGCAGCTCATCCAACCAGTTATGTAAACCTACTTTGCGCAAAGCGACCTCAATTTCTTCATCCGCGAGGGTGTCATCAAACAGGGTTAAATTATCCCGCACGGTGGCGTTAAACAGCTGCACCTGCTGGGTCACCACGCCGATTTGACGTCGCAGATCGCTCTGCGCCACCTCGCGCAAATCGATCTGGGTGCGGCCGTCTCCCAACCGAATCGCTCCGCCGGTGGGATCATAAAAGCGGATCAGGAGTTTGGTCAGCGTTGTTTTGCCGCTGCCGGTGCGGCCGAGCAAACCAAGGATTGTGCCCGGTTTAAGGGTAAAATTTACCCCTTGCAAAACGGGGGTTTCCGGCTCGTCGGCGTAGGCAAATTCGAGCTGATCAAACTCAACCATCATCCCTTCAGCCGCGGATGGCAAAGTGGTATAGCGCGGCCGATCGAGGATGGTGGGCTGTTCCGCAAACAGCTCATTGATGCGGTTGATGCTGGCCTGAGCTCGCTGCAACTGCTCAATTTGACGGGTTAGCTGCCACAGCGGATCGCGCAGCAGGTCGATATAGTAAAAAGTGATGTAGAGAGTGCCGATCGAGATACGGCCGTCAAAAAAGCGCCACGCACCAAGGGTAAAAACCGTGATGTACGCCAGTGAAAAGACGGTGTTGGGTACCCCATTGAGGGCTACCGTTAATTTCATGGAGGCGTGACCGCGGTGCCACCGTTCGCGCAGAAGCTGATAAAGGCGCTGCATGACAAACGGTTCGGCCGCGTTGCTGCGGATCGTTTCCGTGCCGTGCAGCCACTCTTCGACATAGCCAAAAAGAGTGGCTTCAATTTCCCGCAGCGCCTGCACGCGGGGAATGGCCATGGTATTGAGAAAGCGAATAATCAGGATGCCGCTGAAGATCACCACACTGATTGTCAGCCCAATGGTCCAATCAATTGTCCACAGCAAAATGATCGCCCCGGTACACAAAACCAGGTTGGCGCTGAGCCGGATTACCAGCTGAGAAAAAAAAGTGGCCAGCTGATTGATATCCCCATCAACCCGCTCGATAAGCTCACCCGGTTTGTGAACTTTGTGAAAGCCCATGTCCAATTTAAGACAGTGGTAGGCCAGATCGGCCCGCAGATCGTTGGTGGCCGTCCAGGCGACGACCTCACCCACATACGTCGAAGCCAGCTGAAACACCTGTCTCACCACGGCCAGGATGATAAACAGGGCGGCAAAATTTATAAGCTCATTCAGCGGCCGGTTATTTTGCACCCCATCGAGAAAGGTGCGCATGATTTGGGGGTTTATCAGCTGCACGGCAATGGCGGCCAGCATCAGCACGGTCAGCAAGGCCACCGTCCATTTTTGCGGCCGTAGATAGGTCAGCAGCAGCTGTAAGGATGTGGTTCTCTGATTTTTCATCGCCAGCCCTTCGTCAGGGAGTTTACTCAATTTAACCGGGGTTGAACAAATCTGGTATCTATCTGACGGGTATCGTCACAAACCCGCCCTCGGCCGTGGGCAGCCGTTCGCCGGTTTGGGGATCATACAGACCGGCAATCAAGGTTAAACCGCTTTCGAACTGCTCGACAGGAATGGTGAAGGTGTGGTTGTCGATCAGGTACTCTCCAGCCAGCCAGCTGGTTGTGGGTCGCGTGAGGGCTGTAGGCAGATCGACCTGCTGATGGGTTGGTATTTGATCGGCTTGAGCAACCGGCCGCCCATCTGCCCCCAGAAACTGTAGAAACACCTTGTAAGAGACATGTGTTTCCTGCCGCGCCTGCCAAACCAGCTGGACCGTCAGCCGACATCGATCCTGATCGATCTCGCACTCGTCAACTGTGGCCCCGACCAACCTGGCAATATCGCCCAAATTCTGGTCGAGCGTCTGATCAATCGACGGCTGCACGGTCAGTCGCTCAGGGGCGTAGATATCGGTTGAGGCCAGCCGCTGGCCGTTGAGCACCACATCGTACACGTCGGTTGGCACATCTGGAGGCACCCGCAGAAGATAATCATCATATCGGATTTCATTGGGTCGCCAGCTGCCGTTTGGGATATGACTTGACAAGGGAAATTCGGCCACAATCGATTGATCGAGCCGCGAAACCAGCGTGATGGGCTGATCCGGCCGCTCATTCTCTGAAGGAGGCTGATTGACCTGCCAGTAAACGCGCAAAAATAGCGACTCTCCCGGCAGTTTGGCCGGCGAACTTTCAAAATCCGCGCCTAAAATTGAGATGTTGTTGGTTAACGGGTAATTAAGGGTCTGCCGGATATCAACCGCTGTGGCCGGCTGGTTGGGTGGAGCGATTTCGATTTGAAACAATGATGTTTCCACCCCCACGGGTAACCCGCCCTCATTTAAAATTTCCTGACGAATTTGACCGTTTGCGGTGTAGACAAACAGCTGGAGCGGATAAGTACCAGGAGGTGTTCCGGGCGGCAGAATGAGCTGATGGGTATCGCGCGCGTACTGTTCCGGCCGCCAGCGCGGCAGGGGAAAATCGGCCGGGTGAAATGAATCGCTCTGGGCCACGCGTCTCCCGTTTTGATCGAGCAAATGAAGACCAACGCTCAACTCTTCTGAAAAAGAGATGCCCTGCCAGTAGAGGTCGACGGCCAGCGGTTGATCGGCCGGCAGCGGCTCCGCAGGTGCCTCAGCGCCGATAAGGCGCAGCTTGTTGGCAAAATTGACGTTTTGGGGAGGCACACCACTCACGACGATCCCGTCAAAGCGGGATTGTCTAAACGGATTGTCAACCTGACGATATCCGGCGGTTTTTAACAGCAAAACAAGGGGGAAAACAAGCAGGATGGTGATCACTGTGGGCCGTTCAAACGACCATTTTGGGAATGACCACGCTGGCCGTCGCCACGCCATCACCCCCAGCAGGAGCAAAGCTGAAAGACCGGAAAGCCAGCTCATGGTGCGCTGAAGCGCGGTGCCTCGGTAGGTGAGGGTCACCATTTGGGCCTCAGGGGGCAGCGAAACGCGCAGCAGCCCGGTTCTTTCTTCTGACGTCCAGGGTACAGGTTCACCGTCGACCGCCGTTGTCCAGCCAGGGAAAGCCAGCTGGGGCAGGACCATAACGCCGTTTTCCGGCACCGCTTCAACGATCAAGGTACGGCCTTGAAATTCCGGCCGTTCGGCCGCCCAAAATCGCATATCTGTGACCGCGACCGGCAGGTAATCACCGGCTGAAGTGGTCCCCAGCCAGCCGCTGCTCAGCTCAAAGTTGTTTAGCTCAGCCCGCGCCGCGCGTGGCGGGAGCGGCGGGTTGGGTGGTGGGAAAAGATACGGGAGCTGCTGGGCGATCATCACCAGCGGGAGGAGCACGGCGGCCGCCTGCAGCCACCCCTTTTGCGTGTGCCACAGCGTGTGCAGGGCATAGGCGTTGAGCATCCCCAGCAGAATAGCGGCCGGGCCAAGAAAGCGCCACGGGAACTGCACAAATGAAAGAGGAGAGAGGAGAGAATAGAGAAGAGAGGAAGACTCCGTGGTCATGAATAAGGTGAGGGCAAGGGCCAGAAGGAGACCGATAACCAGCCGCCGGTCTCGGCCGGTGCTTTTTGTCGATGGTGGTCGCGAGCGGCGTTCAACGATCAGCAGGAGCAGGGCAACGGCCGCCAAAAATAGCTGACCGGTACCGACCGCCAGCGGCAGTGGGGGGTTGATCAGGGCGGGATCGGCGGGTCGTGGCCAGCTCAACCAGTCAGAAAAGGATAAAAAATGGTTGACATAACTAAAATTGGCGGCGTCGGTTAACCGGCCGATTTGCACTAAATCACTTTCAAAGATCGCCGGAACCCAGAAAAAGGCGGATATGGTCAAACCCAGCGGCACCCACAGCCACGCCGGCCAGCCGGATTTGCTCGGTTGTGGTGGGAGCTGCAGCCAGACAACCAGACCGATCAGCAGCGCGGTACCGATTAATGCGGTGATGTTGTGGGTGAAGAGTAGAGATGCGTACGCCAGTGTGGCCCCAAACAGCCGGCCGGCTGTCGGTTTGTCTACCAGCCGCTGCACGAGCCAAAACGTCAGGGCCAGCATCGCTATTCCCCAAATTTCGGCCAATGCCGCCCGATGATACAGGTTGTACGCTAGATAAGGCGCCGAAACGACCAGCAGCCCCCACGAGCCCCAGCCGTTTTCCCGCCCCCACCCCCAAACCGATCCCCCCAGGAGCATCAGCGCCAGGCCGTAGCTGAGGCGGGTTGCGGTGCCCATCGAGATACCCAACAGGTGGGCGGGCAAGACCACATAGTAGCTTAAAGGGGCGTAGTAATTAAACAGGGGGAACCCGTAACCGTACCCCAAATCGGGCACCCAGCGCGGGTAGAGCCACGTCCAGTCCACGGCCTCTGCCAGGGCACCCAGCCGGTAAATGTGGAGCAGACCGTCCCCCTGCCACGGTACGTGACCGGTCAGGAGCGGCTGCAGCGGCAGGGCTGCGGCTGAGGTCAACAGCACCAGGCAGATGAGTTGCCCCCACCGCGATTTACTGATCAACGGCCGATCCTTCCCCCCAAAAATGTCGCACCAGAGACCAAAAAACTTGCGGTTTTTCCAGATGAACGGTGTGCCCCGCACCGGATACGATCTCATAATGGCAGCGCGGGATAGAAACAGACATCTGTTTATTGATGGCTACAAATTTGCTGTCGCGCTGCCCCACAACGAGCAGCGTTGGACGGTGCAGTTGGGCCAGGCGAAGCCACAGGGAGGGCTGCACCCCGGTACCCATCCCCCGCAGGCTGTTGGCCAGACCTCGCGGCCGATTTTGCAGCCGCTGCGCACGCAGTTCCGCCCGGATCGCCGGGTCAAGCTTCGATTGACTTTTCCACAGTGGCAGGGTTTCCCAATGATCGACAAATGCCTCAATGCCTTCTCGCTCGATACGGGCGGCCAGGGCTTCATCCGTTTCCTGCCGCTGCTCCCGAGCCGATTCGATGGCCAGACCGGGGCTGCCGCTTTCCAAAACAAGCGAGCGTATTTGCTGTAGGTGAAACACACCGGTATAGAGGGCCAGTCGGGCACCCATCGAGTAGCCCAGCAGGTGAACCGGTCCGGTTTCTAAAGACGCACACAGGGCCATGATATCATCCGCGGCCCGCTCCATGCAGTATCGCTGCGGATCATCGGGGGCATCGGTTAACCCATGGCCAAGTAAATCAACCGCGATGACCCGATAATCGGCCGCCAGCTGTGGCAGGGCCGTTCGCCAATTCTCACGCGATCCGGTGAAGCCGTGCAGCAGCAGCACTGGTGGGCCGCTGCCCATAATCTCATAAGTGTAGTTTATGTTGTTGAGGCGCTGAACTGGCATAAGTTAATGATACATCGGATAAGAGAGGGGAGACAAGATACGAGAGACGTGCCTATACGTTTCTGCTTTTTTTGAAACCATGCTACCATAGGCCAAACATCAACCATTTCACGGTCAGGCGCATATGAAAGCTGATAATGTTACGCTGCAAGGGATTTTAAACTCTCCTAATCGTTATCTCATTCCGGTTTTTCAACGGTATTATGCCTGGGGTAAAAAGGAGTGGAAGCAGCTTTGGGAAAATGTCCAGGAGCTGTGCGATCCGGATGAAGATGGGGACGGGACAGACGTTCATTTTATGGGATCACTGGTGTTTGTGCCCGATACTTACACAGAGCACACCATGCCGACCTATCAGGTAATTGATGGTCAGCAGCGTTTGATCACCCTTTCGATCTTGCTGTGTGCGGTGCGCAACATCGCCCGCTCCAATCAATATCACGAGCTCGCGGCCGAAATTACCGATACTTTTTTGGTTCATCCTTATAAAAGGGAGATGGAGCGGTATCGGGTGTATCCCCGCCAGAGGGATCGAGATGAATACATGGCGATTTTGGAGCACAAGCCCTTTCCCGGTGCGCGCAGCCGGTTGACCAGTGCGCTGATCTTTTTTTTGCGGTTGATTCAAAAACAATTGCGGGTCGAAGAAGAAATTTCTGAAGCGGCCGTTCGAGGATTTTTAGAGCGCATAAAAATCGGCCTGCAGTTTGTCTACATCAACCTTAACGAAGAGAACCCATACCGCATTTTTAAAAGCCTCAATTCAACCGGCATGAATTTAAGTGAATCCGATTTAATCCGCAATTTTATGTTAATGTCGGTGGGGTCAGACACGGCCGAGCAGGATTACTTTGACGATCATCATTGGCGGCCGCTTGAAGAGCTGTTTGTTGACGATCAAAATCAGCTGGACAGTCGGGCGTTTTCAACCTTCTTTCGCGACTTTTTGATGGCTTCCGGCCGATTTATTCCCCTGTCGTCTACTTTTTACCATTTTGAGCGTCGGTATCACAAACCGGGATTTGATCCTCGGCCGTTGACGGCCAACTTAGGGGTTATCGCCGAAAAATATAACGCCATTCGCGGCCTGACCTCTCACCAAAGTGAAGAGATCAATCGCGCTTTACATAAAGTTAGGTTGGTTAAAATCAACGCCGCTTATCCGCTGCTGCTTAATTTGCTGCTCCGCTGCGAAGAACAGAAAATGTCGGTTGAAGATTTTGTCAACGCGGTTGAGTTGATCCGCGCTTATGTGGTCAATCAAACGGCAGAAAACTACAGCAGCCGAAACCTCAGCCGCCGACTGGTAACGGCCAGCCGCTATATCAATCAAGATCCGGTGCGTGATTTGGCCGCGTATTTTGACAGCAGATAGCCTGGCCCTGCACTATTAAGAATAAAAGTTAAAGAGGATCAATTAATGAGTACCATCTTTTCCAAAATCATCGCTGGCGAGATACCGGCCGATATTGTGTATCAGGATGAAGCCGTCACCGCTTTTCGGGATATTAATCCCCAGGCTCCCACCCATATTTTGATCGTACCCAACAAAGAAATTCCGACCGTCAATGATGTGACCCCGGAAGATGAGGCCACCGTGGGCCGCATGTTTACGGCCGCCGCCAAAATCGCCCACCAGGAGGGGATCGCCTCCTCCGGCTATCGCCTGATTGTCAACTGCAATGAAGACGGGGGACAGGAAGTTTTTCACTTGCACATGCACATCATGGGCGGCCGTCGTTTGGGGCCCATGCTGTTAAAATGATCAATGGTCAATTGTCAATTATCAATGGTCAATGATCATTGACCATTAACGATTAATTATTGATTATTTCCATGGCTAAACGCTCCCTTTTAATCGTCCTCCTCCTGCTTCTGGCCTGCCAGCTGCCTCAGGCGGCTGCTCCGCCAACGCCAACCTCTCCTCCTTCAACGGCACCTGCCCCGCAGGCGACCCCGCAGCAAACCGTGCCGCCTTTTCAAACCGCTGAGCCTCCGGAAGTCATCACCCTGCCGGAGGTCGAGCCGTGGCCGGACTGGTCTTCAATCAGCCCCCAACCACCCCAAATTGAAAATCAGATTCGCTTTACGCCATCGCTTGATGCGCTCGTTAACCCGGCCGCCTTACCCGCTTTGGATGATGACCAGCGTCGTTTATTAATCGAGCAGGAAATGTTGATTTTGTCCGATCAGGCGGATGAACCGGCCGTTCTGCTCAACCGTCAGCTCGAGGCAGGTCAACCTTACTGGATTGGGGCAGACCAGGTCATTTGGCGTATGCAAACGATTCATACCCAGGCGCTGCGCACCGTTGAAGACGATCGGGTTGTTCCTCTCCTTGGTCAACTTTTGACTACTCTGGCGCAAACAACGGCCGCCCAATATTCAACCGCCATCAGCGATGACGACCCCCTGACGGCCGCGGCCGCCCAGCGCAACCTGGCTTACCTGACCATCACCGCCTACCAGCTTGATGCCGGATTCCCCATTGATCCGCTGGTGCGAGATCTCGTCCAAAGCGAGCTCGATTTGATGGCTTTGGCGGGTGAATTTCAAAGTCCTTACAGCGGCCGGACGGTTAACTATGGGGCGTGGCAGACGCAGGAAAGCGCTTTAAAACGAGCGCAGCGGTGGTTAACCACGGTGCCCCTGGTTGATTTTGCTGCCGTGGATCCGCGGCTTCAGGGGCGGCAGCTGCAGCTGCTGTTTGAGGCGCTGGACCAGGACGGGGAAACGGCCGACCGATGGCGAAACCTCTACCAGCTCCACAATTATCTGGAAATGGGCGACGATCAGACGCTGCAATTTTGGCGCCGATTGCAGAAGGCACCAACCACCGACGTGGATTCTTTTGTGTTGACCATCGAGCAATTTAATGCGCCGCCCTTTTACCTGCTTCCCGTGCCCCAGGATTGGCGGCAGGCTGTTTTTAATCAGCTGATATTTAATCAGGTTGGCCTCTATACCGGCCCGCAGACCCTGGAGCCGTATACCCGTCTCGAAACGACCGTAGGGGAAGTGCGGCTGCGCCCGCGGCCGCTTGATTTGGCCCTGGTTTCGGGTGATGTGCTGGCGGCCCGACTGCTGGCTGAAAGCGGCGATGCCGCCTACGAGCGTTTTGCAGCCCAGGCTGCGGCCGCGCAAACCCAGCTTGTCGCTCTGCCGTACGATTTTGCCGGATGGCCACGCGTGGGTCTTTCTCCCATCCTTAACCAGGAGAATGAAGCCACGGCTCGCCAGCTGGAAATATGGCGGTTGGCCGTGGTCAATCAGCCGGATGGGTGGGTGCAGATTGCTCCGCCGGATGAAGTGATCCTTTATTTAGAGCCGGAACCGGAACTGTATGCTCACCTGGCGGCCGTGACGGCGCATTTGGGTCAGACGCTGATCCTGTACGAGATGATTGATGGCCCAACCGCGGCGGCCCTTGATCAGTTGAGCGTCGAACTGCGCTATTTGGCGCAGCTGGCCGGCCGCGAGCTCTCAGGTTATGCGCTGGTTGAAGAAGATCGGGCTCAGCTGGCCCGCTGGGTTGGTGCCCCCCCGGCGGGCAGCCTGCCCCGGCCGATACGCTTTTTTGATGGGGAGCCTGCGGGAATAATCAATGTCCAGGCGGCCGTTCCCCTCTTGATGATGGCCCCGATTGACGGTCAGCAGGTGATTGTCAGCGGCTGGACTTTTTTAGCTCGTCTGGAGTGATGATGCGGATTTATTGTTCGACCACAAATTGAAAGGTAAAAAAACCGGACACCAAAATCAATACGTCGTAAAAGACCACCAGGGAAACGGCGAAGCCGATTTCACTCCAGGCTGCATCGGGTCGGGAAACGAGCACGGCCGTCGCCGAAGCGGCGGCCAGCACAACCGGCAGGGTCAGGGGGAGCAGCAATACCGGCAGTAGGACATCTCTGGCGCGAGTTTGCACCGTCATGGCGGTGACCAACACCCCTGCTCCCACATACCCCACGGTGCCCAATAAAAGCACCCCCAAAACCGCCGGTTGGAGAAACGGCCGATTGGTAAAGATAAAGAAAAGAAAGAGCAGCAGGACCTCTAAAACGGCCGTAAAAATGGTGACCGAAATGACTTTCCCCACATAAATGGCCGCCCGATGGATCGGGGCAATTAACAAGCCGTCGAGGGCTTGATTTTCCTGTTCGCTGCCAATCGACCGGTTGAGGCCGAGGGTCCCGGCCAAAACAATCGTGACCCACAAAAGGCCACTGCCCACGTTGCGCACTGCCGCCAAATCTCCCTGTAAGGCCAAATTAAAGGTGATGACGGCCGCCAATGAGAAAAAGAGCATCACGCTGACGGTCCGGCCGGTATTCCGCTCAAGCCGCAAATCTTTCCAGACAATCGTGGCCACGCTTTGCCAAAAAGGGAGATTCATGCGCCGATTTGCTCCCGATAAAAATTCAGAAAATCCTCTTCAGCGACGTTTTCCTGCCGTATTTCGCCCACCAGACGCCCTTTATGCAGGACGACCACTCGGTTTGCCAGCCGCCAGCCGTGCAGAAGATCGTGGGTAATCAGCAGAATCGTGCGCCCTTCGCTGTGTAGGTTAACGAGCATCTGGTCGAGCGTTTCGATCGCTGACTGATCCAAACCGGTATAAGGCTCATCCAGCAGCAAAATATCAGGCTCGTGGATCGTGCCGCGGGCAATGGTCAACCGTTGGGTCATCCCGCGCGAGAAGGTGCGCACAAAGTCATGACGGCGGCCGTATAGACCGACCCCTCTCAAGGCGGTTTCAGCCCGTTTTTCCGGTGAATCAAGTTGATAAAGTCGGGCAAAAAAAAGTAAGTTGTCGAGGGCGGATAACTCCCCATAAAGGAGCGATTGATGGGAGATGTATCCGAGATGGCGGCGTACGCGGCCGGCCTGCTCCGGTAACGACCAGCCACCGATTGAAATCTCCCCGGCCGAAGGCTTGATTAATGAGGCCAGAATGCGCATTAACGTACTTTTCCCGGCCCCGTTCGGCCCCACAAGCGTTACAAATTCACCTTCCTGTACCTGTAGATTAACGCCCCGCAAGACCGGCACCAGGCCGTAGGTTTTGGTGAGTTTGGAGAGGGAGATCATTTAGGTTCTAGGTGTTGGGTGATGGGTGTTGGGAAGTCCTGAGTGCTAAGTGCTAAGTTCAAAGTACGGATCACTCAGGACACGGCACTCAGGACTTAGCACTCAGCACTTTCATGGTTCTGGAGTGCTTTCCATTTCCATATGTGCCACTCCAAGCAAGCCACCGCCGATTTTTAGGGCCAACTCCTGCTCGGCTGTGCCGTTGATGTCATAAGCATTGATGAGAAACTCGGCCGGTGGCGTGGGGGTCGGGGCTCGGGGGGCCAGGAGAATCGGTTCTCCTTCAATCACCACCGTTTGGGTGGGAAGCGGGGTGGGGGTGGGTGGTGGCATGGGGAAAAAGCCGTGCCACGGCCGACTTTCATTGCTGACAATCTGACAGTAGAAGCTGCCAAAATCCCGGCAGTTAAAAACCCCGTAAGCGACCTGATCGTTATCGATTACCTGGACGAGGTGATACTCATTGCTGTTAAATTGAGTTGATTCCAACAAATTGTAGTTGACATCACAGGCGGGCAGCGCCGATACCGCCCCCAGGACCGTGGCCACGCGCAAGGCGGTGAACAGCCGATCAGAATCATCTCCTAATTTAATGCGAAGCACCCGTGAGAACAGACGGAATATCCATAAAAGCACCAACCCCAGTGCGGCAATGTAAAAAAGGAGCGGAGCCCCCTCATTGTAAACACGAAACAGCCAAAAGGGGCCGGCCATATTTCCTGAGACAAAGCGGGTGCGCCATAAATAGCCGTAAAGGCCAAATATTAAAACCAGGATATTGCCGGAATAAACTAAAAACGACAAAATTCGGGCAAGTATTGACATAAAGTTAATTTACGATGGGGGTGGTCATGCTGTTGAGTGGAAATGAAATGTAAAATGTGCTTCCCTGGTTCTGGGCGCTTTCAAACCACGCCTGCCCCCCATGCCTTTCGGCCACGGTTCGCACAATCGCCAAACCCAGGCCGGATCCTTTGACCTGTCTGGTGAGCGTTTTACCCCGCACAAACTTCTCATATAAATTGCTTTGATCCTTGAGAGGAATTCCAGGCCCGCGATCGCTGACGCTGACCACAACTTCGCGATCGGTTAACTCGGTTTTGAGGGTGATTTCGCCGCTGTTTGGCGCGTACTTAATCGCATTGCTGACCAGATTGGCGATCGCCTGCTGGACCAGGGCATAATCCAGCTGCAGTTGGGGAATTTTCCCTTCCGATTCGAAGGTTAGCCGCACCCCGTTGGCCTCGGCCAGCGGCTGATAATCGTTGAGGATTACCTGTAAAATTTCAGACAAAAAGACGGGGGAACGCATGAGCTCCAAACCAGCCTCCAGCCGGCCAAGATCGAGGAGGTTTTTAACCAGGGCGTTCATTTGTTCGATGCCGTTTTGGATTTTGTAGACGTACTCCATCTGCTTGTCGTTCAAATCCCCGGCCATGGGCAGCATGCTTACAAAGCCGGTCATGTAGGTCAGCGGACTGCGTAAATCATGAGAGACCATCTGCACAAAATTTGACTTCATTTCGTCCAATTCTTTCATATAGGTGATATCGTGCAAAACCGCTACCCGCCCCTGAATTTGCCCGTCAGAAATGGTGATGGCGGAGGCGCTGGCGGAATAGGTTTTGCCGCCGGCCAGGGCGATTTCGGCCGAATGGACGGTTGAATCCCGGGCGGTTAAGATGTTGACCAACTCCGGCTGTTTGATAATGTCTGCCACCCGCCGGCCGCGGACCATTTTGCTTTTCAAGCCAAACGCCTTTTCCATGGCCGGATTTAACAGGGCGATGCGATTGGTTGAATCGGTGACGATGACCGCGTTGTCGGTGCTTTCCAGCACGGCCAACAGCCGCCGGCGGCCGCCTTCCGCATTGGCAAACAGGTGTACATTTTCCAGCAAAACCGATGCTTGCCCGGCCAGGGTGCGCAGCAGGCGCAGCTCGCTTTCATCAAATTCGTGGGGCTGCCGATAGGTCAACCAGAGCACTCCGTTAAAGCGATTTTGTGAAATTAAACCGATAGCCACTGCCGATCTAAACGGCACATCTTCATGGGGCAGCATTTCAAACTGGGTCCGAACCGCTGCTTCATTGGGCAAAATCAGCTCTCGTTTTTGCTGAATATGACGCATGATGACCCGGTCATAGGCGGCCATGCGCTCGGCGGCCGGGCCGGCTCCATACGTCAACGGCAGACGGCCGCTGGGATTCACCACGGCGATCCGCGCTCCGGAAGCCCCGGTTCCGCGAACCGCCCCACGGAGCAGGGGCAGGGCCCCTTCGCTGAGTCGATTCAGGCTGGCGGAAACATTTTGGCTGACGTCCAGCAGCAAAGATAGCTCTCCCAGACGCGCGCTCAAGGTGCGCTGCATGCGCTCAAAGGCGATCCCCAATTCACCAACCTCATCAAAGCCAAACGCCTGCGGATCAATGGGGGTGTAATCCCCCTCGATCATGTTGCGGGCCGCAGAAAGAAGATTGTTGAGCGGCTGGGTGACCTCTCGGCTGAGATACACCAGGAAAAAGACAAAAACCACGGTGGCGATGGTGGCCAGCAGTAAAAACGGCTCGCCAATATCAACCGCCTGTTCCAACACAACTTTGTATGGCACGATCACCACGATCGTCCACATATTATCGAGATTAAATTCTTCGTAAATTAAATGCCGCGTGCTGTCCGGCCCGACTCCCTCATACGCCCGGCCGAGGAGATCGAGGTTGTTTACCAGGCGGATGCCCTCGGGATCTTGTTTCCAGGGGGTTTGCAGCAGCGTGGGATCCGGGTGGGCGATGACAATATCCCGATTATCGATGATAAATCCGGACCCCTGCAGCGCGGTGCCCTCCAAGACGCGGGTTAACTCGCTCAGCGAGGATTCATTGATGCGGCCGATCAGGGCCAGAGGAGAATTTTCATCCCGGCCGGGAATCATCGTCACAAAGGAGATTGTACTTTGGCCGTCAGCTGTTTCTTCAGAAGGGGTCACCACCGGCGCTCCTTCGGCCGCCAGCGACTGATCGATAAACAGTTTTTCCTGGTTGCTCAACGTTAACGGTGAGTCACTTTCGGGGAATGCCGCGATGACCGCCTGCGGTTGATCGGGATCGGCCGCGTCGACAACCATCACCCGGCGGAAAAAATTCCCGGTCCGGTGTAACCGCTCCAGGCTGTCAACCACCACCGCGCCATCCTCACTTTGCAAGTCGGGGATGCTGCTGTACTGGCGCAAAATATTGGAGCGAATATCCCGAAATTCTCCAATTCGCTGATTAACCCCGCTGACCGTGTGCGCCATTTGTTCCACGATGAGATTGCGGGCCACGTAAATCGATACGTTAAAAACGAGAAACCCCAGACCCAAAATAAGCACCACCGAGTAAATTAAGAAGCGGCTGATGAGGCGTCGGGTGAGGGTGCGGCTCAACCAGGGAACATCTTCCGCCTTTTCCGCGGTTGGATTAAGAAAAGGGAGGCCAAAGGCCAAAAGCCAGCCGATTAAGCTGGCCAAAGCCCCTTCGATTAACGCCGGGAGCCACTGGTTGCGGGCGATGGTCACCCCAAAATCGAGGGCCACCAGTGATTCAACTTCGCGGGGGATATAAACTCCGGCCGACCAGCCGCTCAGCAATGGCACGATTATCAGATAGGTCAAAATGCCGATGATCAGCGGCTGTCGCAGTAAGCGATAGACGGGGCCGCGATAGCGCTGATGAACCGACCACGAGATAATAATGGCTATGATTGCATAGATAAATGGATCATAAATAGAGCCGCTTTGCCACAGGCCGCGGCTCAAACCGCTGGCGAACCCTACCAGGGCGGCCGGTCCGGCCGGCAATCCCAGGGCGGCAATGATCAAGGGGATGCCTGCCAGCAGGTGGAGCAGGCGCACCGACATTTCGTTTTGATCGATGAGGGGTAAAATATTAAGAGAAGGTAAGGGGAAAATCATGAGCTGGGCCAGCACAAAGGCAGCCAGCATCAGCCCGGCCGTTGTCAGCCACTGCTGTCTGGATACTGCTGTCCAGCGACGGCCATACTGCCAGGTGAATAAAAACGCCAGTCCAGCCAGCGCCAGCCACACCGCTAAACCGATTGGTCTAGGGGGGAATTCCAGTAGAGGAGCACTCTGTGCCCCCCAAAGCTCAAAATCCATTTCGTCTTACCTGGGCATTAGGAGCCTGCCCCGTGCCCGATTCGTAGACATAATACAGTGAAATATGATAGCATGACGGGGTTTTGCTGGCAATGGACTTTTGACCCATAATACAAGCCGCTGACCTTGATGAATTGCTCTTTCACTATGACAAAATAGCCATTGGCAAATTGATGAAGGTTAGGGTAGCGATATGTTTAGACGTTTATTTAGTCGAAAAAAAGATCCCAAACTGTTTGTGATCGGCCTGGATTGTGCGCCACCAGAACTTCTATTTGATCAATGGCGACATGAGCTTCCGCATCTTGGCCGGTTAATGGATCGCGGGATTTTGTATGAAATGATGAGCTGTACACCGGCGATCACCGTCCCTGCGTGGAGCGTCATGACCAGCAGCAAGGACCCCGGAACGCTGGGGTTTTATGGGTTCCGCAACCGGCGCGATCACAGCTACGACAACCGCTATATTGCCACCAGTCAGGCGGTCAAAGAGAAGCGGGTATGGCAGATTTTGGACGAGGCGGGGAAAAAATCCATCATTTTGGGGGTTCCTCAAACCTATCCGATTCAGCCGCTCAAAAATGGGCACGTGATTTCGAGTTTTTTAACCCCCAACACAACCAGTCCCCGTATTCAATGGACCCATCCGGCCGCCCTGCGACAGGAGATCGAAGAGTTGCTGGCCCCGGAAATTTATGACGTCGATGTGCCCCAATTTCGGACAGACGACAAAGATTTTCTGCTGCAGCAGCTGCATGACATGACCCGCAAGCGGTTTAAACTTCTCCGTTATCTAATGGAAAAGAAACCTTGGGAGTTTTTCATGTTTGTAGAGATGGGTACCGATCGAATTAATCATGCCCTGTGGGGCAGTCACGATCCTACCCACCGCAAATATGACCCAGAGGGCCCGTACGTCCACGCCATTCGGGATTATTATTTAATGCTCGATCGGGAAATTGGGTCGCTTCTCGAGCGTTTGCCCCCTGAAGCACACGTGATGGTTGTATCGGATCACGGTGCAAAAAAGATGGACGGTGGCATCTGCATCAACGAGTGGCTGATTGGCGAAGGGTATTTAACTTTAAAAGAAACTCCCCCGGCCGACCGGCTGACCCCCTTGGATAAATTGAGCATCGACTGGTCGAAGACAACCGTATGGGGAGATGGCGGGTATTACGCCCGAATTTGGCTGAATTTGGCCGGCCGCGAACTACAGGGGGCCATCCCCGCTGAGGAGTATGAAGCGTTTCGCGACCGTCTGGCTGAACATATCAAATCAATTCCGGGGCCGGACGGCCGGCCGCTCAACACGCGCGTCTTTAAACCCGAAGCGATTTATCAAAAGGTAAAAAATGTTGCGCCGGATTTGCTGGTTTACTTTGACGATTTGGCCTGGCGTTCGGTAGGAACGCTTGGGCATGGCGATTTGTACACCTTTGAAAACGACACCGGCCCGGATGACGCCAATCATGCGGAAAACGGGGTGCTGATTTATTCTCCTCCGGCGAACGAGGCGTCGTTGGGTGGTCAAATGCTCGGGCAGGTTGGTATCATGGACTTTGCTCCCACAGTCCTTTCGCTGCTCGAGGTGCCCATTCCGGATGATATGCAGGGCAAGGTCATCAATTTTGTAGACGATAGACAAGAGACGAGAGAATAGAGAGAGATGGAAGAAGGGTATACAGGTCAGGAAGCGCAAAGGGTTGGCCGTCGGCCGGTTTGGGTCTGGCTGATCATATTGGTTTTGCTGGGTATTGTGGCTCTCCTCGGTTGGGGGCTGGTGCAAAATTCAGCTGGCCGGCCGGAGGTTGGCGATCCGCTGCCTGATTTTGAGCTAACTTTATATGATGGGTACGGCTATGAAGGGCGTCAAACGATCGATGAGGCCGATTTAAGCGGCAAGGTTGTCGTTCTGAATTTCTGGGCCTCCTGGTGTGTGGAGTGCACCTATGAAGCGGCCGATCTGGAGGCGATTTGGCAAAGCTATCCTCAGGATGAAGTGGTGGTTCTGGGCGTGGCTTATATTGATGAGGAAGGGCCATCGCTGGACTTCTTGGAAAGATTTGCCTTGTCTTATCCCAATGGGGCCGACCTTGGCTCAACTTTATCAGAAGATAAATACTTTATCACCGGCGTCCCGGAAACCTTTATCTTTGGGCCTGACGGCACGCTTATCGAAGCGTATATTGGCCCGGTTGAAGAAAATGAGCTGCGGGCGGTGATTGACCCGCTGTTAAGATAGCTTTTAGCTTATTAGCGCGGCCCTGCGGGCCTCTCAGCTCGGGGCTACGCCCCTTTCAGCCATCAGCTAAACGCTGAGAGGTGCGGAGCACCGAGCTAGCAAGCTGCCGGCCGCGCAGCAGTTTACCAAGGGTAACACATATGTTTGATCAAATTGCCAAAGTTGTGGCGCGTTTTGAAGAAATTGAGCGTCAGATGGTCGATCCCCAAATTACCTCCGACCATCGAAAATTGACCGAGCTGGCTCAGGAGCGGTCAGATTTAAAGCCTCTTTTTGATGCTCATAACCGATATCTTCAGGTTGTGGCTGATATGGCCGACGCCAACGAGATGATTCAGCTGGAAACCGAGCGCGAGATGATCCAGTTTATGAATGACGAGCTGAAGGCGCTTGAAAGTGAAAAGGAAACGCTGGAATTTCAGATGCGCCGTTTGCTGGTGCCCAAAGATCCGCGCGACAACAAGAGCGTTTACATTGAAATTCGGGCCGGCGCGGGCGGCGATGAGGCGGCCATTTTTGCGGCCGATTTGCTGCGCATGTATATGCGTTATGCCGAGACCCGCGGATGGAAACCGTACATCATGGATGAAAATTTTATCGGATTGGGGGGCTACAAAGAAGTCATTGTGGCGGTCAAAGGCGCAGGCGCTTACTCCCGACTCAAATATGAAAGCGGCGTTCATCGCGTGCAGCGGGTACCGGTTACCGAATCGCAGGGAAGGATTCATACCAGCACGGCAACTGTGGCCGTGATGCCCGAAATTGATAATGTGGAAGTGTCTTTGAACATGAACGATTTGGAGATCACGGCCACGTTTTCTTCCGGTCCGGGTGGTCAGCACATGCAAAAAAACGCCACGGCCGCGCGCGTGGTTCACAAGCCATCCGGCATCATGGTCAAAGTGCAGTCTGAGCGTAGCCTGACGCAAAACAAGCAGCTGGCGTTTCAAATTATTCAAGCGCGGCTGCAGGAAATGGAAGAAGCGGCCCAAAATGCGGAGGTCGCGGCCGAGCGCAAATCGCAGGTGGGTACCGGCGAGCGGTCAGAAAAAATTCGCACCTATAACTATCCACAAAGTCGGGTAACCGATCATCGTCTGGGGTATTCCAGCTATAATTTGAGTGCCGTCATCGATGGGGATCTCGATCAATTTATCGACCGGCTGATTATTGCCGATGAAACCGAGAAGCTGGCCGCCGCAGGGCTTTAATGGTTGCAATTCATAGATTGTTTTAGCCGCGGACGGCACGGATTCTCCCGGAACCTGTCCTGAGCGCAGTCGATGGGTTAAAGAGAAGAATCAGAACCAATCGGTGAAATCCGCAGCTGGTTTCTAAAATAACTAATCACGATCTACCTAAGGGACAACCCGGTTACACATTAGGAGAAGAGCATGTCAAATCAAGTGGCTTTTGAGCCAAGAGGCCGTTATTTTGAACAATTTAATCTTGGCGACAAAGTGGTGACCCAGGCCCGCACGATTTCTGAGAGTGATATCGTGACCTTTGCCGGTCTTTCCGGCGATTTTAACCAGATACACACCGACGCGGTTTATGCGGCCGAAGAGCAGTTTGGCCAACGGATCGCCCACGGGTTGCTGATCCAGTCGATTGCCACCGGCTTATCGGTTCTAACCGGGTTTATAGAAGGGACGGTCATCGCCTTTCGGGAATTAACCTGCAAATTTAGCGCTCCGGTGTTTATTGGCGATACCATTCACGTGGTGCTGGAGATTGTGGAGCTTAAGGCCCTGCCGCGGTTAGGTGGCGGGAATGCCGTGATGAAGTGGACGGTTGTCAATCAGGATGGCAAGGTGGTTCAGCGGGGAACGTGGACCATGCTGGTTAAAAGCCTGCCAAAATAGTTAAAAGTTTGCAAAAAAAATCCGCAGATTACGCAGATGGCTGCAGATTTTTCACTTTAATCTGCGAAATCTGTGGACAAAGAATTTTTGAACAGTTATTGCATATCATTTAAATACTTTCCAAATAATCAAAAAAGATCGCCCATCTCTGAGCGATCTTTTTGATGGTGGTGCTGCGGCACCGTTTTTGTTGAGAACTCGACGCTAAGCGTTGAACTACAGCCTCGAATTTCGGGTGGCAGCCAGTCTAACTCCCCAAATTAACCCGATAATAAAGGCCAGTAAAATCAGAATCAATAAACCTTCAAAGGTAATTGTGACAAACATATAAACCTCCTCTCTATACAACCCTTTAAACCCATTCACCACAAAAATCTTATCATGCGGTGGGTAAAGAGGAGGTCACAAGCCGGTTACGGAATTCTAACAGAAGTAACGCGCTTTGCGGTTGGATTTGGTTAAGTGTGGATCAGTTTAGGAGATCTGATTAGGATGATTGGCTTAAAAAGCGTTTAATTAATCGTGGCGGGTGTTTCCAACTCCATAGGTGCGTTTTGATTGGATCACTGCGGTCGTTGAGCACTTCATCCGTTTGAAAAGGGGTGGCCGGTAGGTCCTGAATGGTTGCTTCAAACAGGTAAAATTTATAGAAACTGGTTAGGCCGGGGTAGCTGGCGGATTTGCGTTCTTCTACGCCGATGATCGGCTCGGCCGTTGAAATTTCAAATTGATCGCTGGAGAGCCCTAATTCTTCGCATAGACAACGGACCGCTGCATGGCGAGGGTTTTCATTGCGCTGTATTTTCTCACTCGGAGGCCAATGCCGCTGCCGAACGCGATTATCATTCATCGTTTGTTCGAGCTCAATCAGAATATGGTTGCCAGACCGAATAATGACGGAGCTGACTTCAACCTGTCGCCTCAATGGATACACCTGGATTCTTGAATCCCCGGTTTGTAATTCTTGCCAAAGATTATGGACGGATTTGGCGGCCCCCTTTCCCCATAAGGTCAAATCGATCCCCTGCGACCAGAGGAGCTGGCTCAGCTGTTGTTTGGTTTTGGGAAATACAAAATGGTTGCTTTTATGGTGGTCTTTTCTTGTTTTTGCGAGTTTATATTCGTACATTTTGTTTGGGTTATCTCCCCAAACTGTAATCAGCAAGAGAAGTGACCCAATCAGTAAGGCAGCAAACATTGGCGCCTCCTTCGACAATATAAAAATTTCACCGGCCGTTTAAGGCTAAATGAAATGGCATAGGCAGATGCCATAATAAGATTATCTTAGCATGAATTTGGAAAATCAGACGTCACAGAAAAAACACAAAATGATAACAGAAATAACAACGTGGTTATTCATTACTGAGCTGGTATCCATACCCGGCCACCGTCACCAGAAAACGAGGGTGTTTAGAATCTGGTTCAAGTTTGCGTCTCAGCCGGTAAATATTGGTTTTTAATGGCTGGTCAGCCTCTTTGTCAGACCAAACCGCTTCTTTGATTTCCTGATTACTGATCGGTTCCCCCAGCCGCTCATAAAGCAAAAGAAAAATTTGCATTTCGGTTGGGGTCAGTGGTTTTTCCAGTGGTTTGCCAAAAATTAATATGCGTCTAAATTGTCGATCATAATAGAGCGGCTCATCCCAAACCGCTTTTTGCCGCTGGATAAACCGGGCAAATAGGGTAGAAAACAGGCGATAATGACGTCCCTCTTCCTGCAAAATGCCTTTTGTCAGCAGCTGCTGAATGACAGTTCGATTTTCAATGATCTGTTTTACTTCGGTAGCTACATAGGTTAACAGACGCTGTTCTTCAACCGCTAGACTGTCCCATATTTTTTGACTCTCGCTTTTGATCTGTGGCAGATCAAAAAGGGGGTCGAGGTCCCTTTTTAGCTGACCTTTTAAGCATATTTGGCTATTGAGTGCTGCAGCCGTGGCGGCGCGCAGCAACCCGCTGTGTCCGCCCGTCACCTCAAACAACACTTCCTGCTGTTTGGCTGATAACGATTTATTTTGCCGCTGAGCGACCCGCTGCATCATCTCGAAGGCATCGCCTGCCTGATAAGGCTTTAACCCTATTTGATTGGCCGTTAGCAGCTCGCTAAACTCTTCGCGGGCGCGGTCCGGAGGAGTCAACTGGTCAAGCGGTTGGCGGGAAAAGACAAAGAAGGCCAACCGGTATTTATAATCTTCTCGCAAGCCCCGCAGGTTGGCGAACAAGCGTTCATCAGCCGCCTGGAACACATCTCCAAACTGGTCAAAAAGAAAAATTAGTTTGCGTTCTGGATCGGCCGTCATCAAAGTGCGAACCGCTTTTTTAAAAAAGCGCTGGGAGATGAGCTGATCTGACCCGGCCGCCAATAATTGATCGTGATAGCTTTCAATCTGGCGGATTTTTTCTGTGGGAAGCCATCGTTCGGCGCTTTGTTCAAGCAGCAGTTCAAACTGCTCTAATATCAAGCTAAAAATACTGCGAGCTGAAAAATCGGCCGCAAAATGAAAGTTCACGCGCAAAAAAATGAGCGGTTGATCGCCCAAATAATGACTTTGCACCGCTGGATCGAGAAGATGATTAAATAAATTTGATTTGCCTACACCGCTGACACCAATGATGGCTGCGGATTCGCCTGCCTGAGCGAAGCGCATTAAACATTCGGTTTCAGTTTGGCGAAACGAAAAAGGTCGCTGATTCATAAAGTTGATACGATTTGTTGAGTTGCTTTTTTTCTTTCCCACAGCCAGTTCGCCAGTCGACCGGCGGAATAAAGGGCCCGGATACGGGATTCACCTGCCTGAGAGGTTGATATCACCTCCCGCTTCAGGGTCATTATTTTTAAGGCATAAAAATACAGAGCCGCGTTATATTCGTCAAGAGCCGGATCGTGATCGTTAATGAGGGAGGCCTGTTGGCGGATTGCTGAAATGACTAATGCCGCCCGTTTAAATTGACGATTTTGGGCGATTTGACCATGCAGCGTAATGGGTGAGTTCAGCGTTGCGGCATGCAGAACCTGCTTCTCAAATTCGAGCCAGTTTCTTAACGGTTGGCCACGAATCATGCTGAACTTGAGCGCCGTTTCCAACTCGGCTGCATCGCGCAATGCCGGACCCCAACCGGTTCGTTGAAAATCAATTAGCCAGGTTCGCCCGTTGTCGACAAAAATGTTAAGGCCGTTTAAATCACCGTGGGTAATGGCCATAAAACGGCTGGTTGGTAGATAATCCCGCCCGTAAAGAAAGAAATAGAGCGGGTCCATCACTGTTTCGCACGCTCGCTGCGGGCAAAAGATCGAAATGAAGCGTTCATTAATGCGACGAACATTGGGTTGGTCATGGCGATCGTGATTAATCAGCTTTTCCATCGCAATTTCCAGCTTCGTTCGCCCTTTTGAGCCATCCAGCGCCAGCTGTTGTGTGTAACTCTCAAAAAGAGATGGATCACCGACCGACCACGGCCGTTTTCCAGCGTACCATAAATGACAGCTCTTTTGGAAAATTTGTCTGACTAAATCTCCTAAAAAGCCATCGCGAATAAGGGGATCGGCATAAACATCTGAAAAATGGCGCAGCGGCCGGTATTGACCCTGGCCGACAAACATAAATTTTGCTCCGGCAAGTTTGGTGGTGCGGGCCACAGAGCCGATTAAATGAGTGGTATACATCAAGCTGAACGGTTCGCTGTATTCCTGATAGTTGTCTACCTCTTTGAGAATATCATCACGCTGCCCGTATTTGACAACCACATGGGCCCCGAGGTGAATCGCCATGCCGTTTTCGTAATGGGGTTCAACCAGCACGACCCCAGATTTGCTTTGACCGGGATGAAGTCGCTTGAGGCGAATACTGGATTCGCGCAAAAACAGCCGGCGCAGGAGCTCTTCAAACGAAGTGATGTAATATTCTCTGAGGCGTGGATTGGTTAAATCAAAAAATCCCAGGTTTTTAACCAACTCTTCGGCCGTCAACCCATCCTCATAAGAAATTTGCAAATCGTGGTTGAGACGGACGACGTTGCGAAAAGTCGCGGAAACCAAATTTATCAGCTCGTCCGGCCGGCTGCGTTTACTAAAATGAACGACGTTGCCGGGCAGTTTGCCGTGATACGTCCACTCGTCAAAGGCGGTTATCATGATTTTTGCCAGCTCTTCATCGAGCGATTGGGCAAATTCGATCCCGCTGTTGTCCCAGGGGGCATTGTCGTCGTGCAGGCGAATATCTAAAATTATTAAATCGATTCGATTTTCTTTTAAAATTTCCTGAGCCGCGTCAGAATCATAAGCTTTAAAGACGGTATAACCTTCAGCTTCTAAAACTTGAGCCAGCGATTGACAGGCTCGTCTATCATTGTCGGTAAGCAAAATATTGCGCGATTCGCTCATGTGGTTTCCTCGGATATGGGTAAGGTAATCTTGATCAGCGTGCCCTGAGAGGTGGAATCCAGTAATTTGATCGTGCCGCCACATCGTTGAAATACAAATTGGGCGATGATCCCTCCCATTCCAAACCCGCTTTCCTGGGCGGACTTGGGGATATTTGCCTTGAGGAAGTGCGGTTTGATCCCCTCAGGGATGCCCGGGCCGTTGTCCTGGATAAAAATTTCGACAGCGGACGCACTGCGCGAGGTTGACACAGATAATTCCCCTGACCCCTTCATGGCCTGAATCGAATTTTTGACAATTTTTTCGATGCCAACTTCCAGAAGTTCGCGGTGGGTTTGAATTTCAACACCTGGGCAGCCAGGCTGAAATTTCAGCGGCGTGCCGTACGCCCGGCAGATATTGTAGACCATTTCTTCGATGGTCGGATCGATCAAAACGGAGTCCATTGGGGTAGATAATGAAGACGGCAGCCACTGTTGGGTGGGCAGGGCACTCATGGTTTCCGCCGCTTCCTCGATGTTTGATAACAGCTGGTGTACCTCTGGTTCCGCGTCGCGCAGATGATATTTTTCCAGCATGTAGAGATGATTTTTGATTTCCCAACTGCGCTGACAGGCGGTATGCCACCAGTTTGAACCAAAGAGGCCGTGCCAGGCCACCGCTTCAACGGCCGAAAATTCTTGCTGTTTGGTGGCGTTTTGAAACGCCAGGACAACCATATCCGACAGGACGATCAGGAGGGTGCGATCGTCTTCATTTAAACCGTCTAGATCCTGATGTTCGACATTGAGAACACCAATCGGCCGGCCGTTTTCTCGCAGGACAACCGCCAGCTCGGATCGCGTGCGGCGATGGTAGGGGGTCATAAAATGGTTGTCGAGGCTGACGTCCCCAACCAGCTTGGCATCGTTATCGCGCGCGGCCCAGGTGGTAATCCCCGGTCCGTTCAGCGGCATGCGGCCGTGGATTCGCTTCATTTCTTCCAGCTCCCCCTGAGGGGAAGTGGCGATAAACTCCAGATATTTACCGTTTTCATCTTCCCGCAGCATTTGCAGCGTGCCTAAATAGCTGCCGGTAGCCTGGGTCGCATCTTTGAGAATCGCCTGAAAGACAAGCTCCGGATCTTTGCCGGCGTGATTGATCATGTTTTGAGCGACTCGATTAAGGGTCCGAATTTGGCCAATTGCCCGAGCGTTGCGAATGGCAATATCGGCGCGCACCGCCAACTGCTCGATAAACGCTTCATCATGGGCGTCAAAAGCGCGCACCTGATCGCTTTTGAGGTGAATAATGCCCACGATTTCTTCACTGCGGCCGCGCCGAATCAAAGTAGCCAAAACCGAGCGGGTTGGGGTTTGATCGGTTACCAGATGCTTGAATGTGGGGTTGTGATGCAAATCGAGTATGCGTACGGTTTGCCGGTGTTTGGTAATCCACGACACGATGGCCTGTGTTACCGGCGATGCGCTGGGATCCTGCTCTTCGCGGAACCCCAGGCTGACGTGAAAGCGCCACTGCTGCCGGTCCCGCAAAATGATGTTGCCGCGTTCTGCACCGGTTAATGTTTGGGCTCGCTGCAAAATGCGGGTCCAGGTTTTCTGCTCCAAATTCCAATCGGTTTGCAAATTAAGCGCTACCTCATCCCATATTTCCTGCTCAACCAGGGCACGGTTGTAAAGATAAGCGCGTTCCAGAGCGGCCGCGGCCAGGTTGGCGTACAGTCGCAGCTGGTAAATTTCTGTGTCTTTGTCCGCCGCACTCAGCCCGTCAACCTGAGCGTAATTCACAAAAAGAATGCCGATCGGTTCTTCACTGGTTTTGAGCCGCAAACCCAAAAACCCGTGGATGCCCATGTCGCGTAAATTTCGCTGCACGCGCGGGGAGAGCCGCTGAAACCCGGCCGGGTTCAGACAGTCGATTAAATCATTTCCCTGGCTCATATCGAGAATTGAATTTAAACGCGGCCGTTCAAACGTAGGCAGCACCATTTGCCCGCCGCCCAACCCCCAACCGGCTGATTTTTCCGGTTCAAACAGATCGGTGGCAAAATTATAAAAGCAGGTGAGTGCGCCATCAGCAAGCTGCGATATCTTGCTGACGTTACGCGTGATCGTTTCCAGCGCTTCATCGAGCTTGTAGACTCGGGCCAGCGCTTCCCCGGCCTCTTCCAGCCGCTGTTTTGAGCGGTTGAGAGTCTCCAACTGCTGGATGTATCTGGTATTTCCCATGGCGGCACTGGCCTCCAGGGTTAAGGAGCTGAGAATACTTTCATCTTCGATGGTAAATACGTTGGTGTGTTGGCGGCTGTATATTTCCAGGGACCCCAAAAGGTGCCCATCTCGAAAAATGGGAGCGATCACCGCAGACATTAATCCTTCTTGATTAAAGAAGTTTTGCTTGCTATCTGACAAATTGGTGATGGTGATCGGCTGGCCCTCCCGGATCGCTTCCCGGCCGACATATTCTTTTAGATCAACTTTGGCTGGGCGTAAAGGGTCGATTTTTGTCTTGAGGCCCCACTGCCCTTCAAGCGTCAACCGCGTTTCCTTTTCAACAAGCCATAAACACACTGCGTCAACCTCTAGAACTTCAGCCGTTCGCCGGCAAATCCGGCTCAGAAGCACGTCAAAATTTTGTTCGAGGCTCAGACTTTGGGTGATCCGAGACAGCGTTTTGAGCCGTCGTTGATATCGAGCGTGACGAATTGTGTTGGTGACCGGCATGGCGAATAAAGTCAGGGTGTTTAAATCCACAGACGTCAAAAGCGATCGCGAACCCCGTGCTTCGATGGCCACGTATATAATGCCCAGCAAGATTTGCTGGTCAAACATTGGCACGACCATCGATCGATGGTCGCTTGCTAGAAGCGGCGATTGCTCCGCCACCGCCTGAGCGGCCAGCCCCAAAGTTTTGACCTGCAGGAAATCCGGCCGGTTGGTGATTTCCATCTGTATCCCGTTTGACGTTTGGGTGCGGCTGTATACTCGAATCATGACGACCACGTCCGGCCCAAAGGTAGTGGCCAGATGATCAACGGCAAATTTTAATAAGGCTTTTTTATCTTTAGGCTGATTTAATCCCTGAAGGAAGGAGGGGAGATCGCCAAAGGGGTTGGGTGATAATCCCTTGATCGATTTGAGCTGCTCCATGCCGCTACTCCTTGAAGCAATGATGCGTTGAGGCGTGCAGTGGTGAATGTGGATGAAGGGCTGCCTACTGGTTCTCGATGTAGTATGTCACAAAATTGCGGCCGACCGGTCAACAATTGGTCACAATTCGGTAACGGAGGTCACGCGATGGTGCGCCTCACCGATTGGGCAGCGGCCAAATTTGCGTGCTGTCCAAAAAACCGCGAAACGGCCCCAGGGAGGGTTTGGGAGCCGGAAGTTCAAAAATAAAATTGTGGTGGTTGGTCGTGAAAGCTACTTGATAAAAGCGACCGCGAAATGTGACGGCCGTAATTGTACCATGAATGGGGATCCCATGGTCGGGATTATCTGAAGAAAGGGCGGTGGGGCGAATCAAAACGTCGACAGGGCCATTGCCCGGCTGATAAGAGAGATCGAACGCGCCGAGCGGCGTATCCAGGCGGCCGTTTTCAAGCCAGCGGCCGGGCACGATATTGGAAAACCCCAGGAAGCGGGCCACAAAGGGGGTGCGTGGTTCAGAAAACAGGATTTCTGGTGGAGAGAGCTGCTCAATTTGACCGTGATTCATGACCGCAATTTGATCGGCGATGGCAAACGCCTCACTCTGATCGTGGGTCACACTAATGGCGGTGACCCCAACCTGTTTTAAAATGAGCCGCAAATCAATCATCAGCTTTTCGCGCAGCGCCCGATCCAGGGAACCCAGAGGTTCATCTAAAAGAAGGAGGCGTGGCTGCGTGGCCAGCGAGCGGGCCAGAGCAACACGCTGCTGCTCACCCCCGGAGAGCTGGTCGATGGTGCGCTTTTCATAGCCGGTTAAGGCCACAAGCTCAAGCATTTCGGCCACTCGCCGGTCGATATCAGACATGCCGCGGATCAACAGCCCAAAGGCCACGTTGTCGAAGACATTTTTATGCGGGAAGAGGGCAAAATTTTGGAACATCATCCCAAAATCTCGTTCATGCGGCTGAACGGCCGGTGGCTGCCCATCAATGGTAAGGCGGCCGCTGTCGGCCGTTTCCAGCCCGGCAATTAAGCGCAGCAGGGTCGTTTTGCCACATCCTGATGGACCCAGCAAGCACAAAATATCTCCTTCTTTTACGGAAAAGGAGACATCGTTGACGGCGATCGTGTCGCCAAAGGTTTTTGTGAAGTGATGAACGGACAACATTGCTAATCGTCAATGGTCAATAATCAATGGTCAATGGTCAATGAACTGTACTTGACCGTTGATAATTGACCATTAGCAATTGATTATTTAAAACTCTCCTTCATCCCCGATTCTGAAGCGCTCGATCAGCAAGAAACCGGCTGTGCAAATCCCCATCAGCAGGGTGCTCATGGCCAGGGCTCGGCCGAAATTGAGACTCCCCGGCTGGCTGAGAAAGCGGGCGATGGCCACCGGCATCGTGGGAGAATTGGGGCGGGTTACAAAAACGGACGCGCCAAATTCACCCATGCTTATCGTGAAGGCAAAAACCGCGCCGACGAGCAGGGCGGAGCGAATCAGCGGCCAGATAATTTCCCGTGAGGCCTGCCAGGGGGAAGCGCCCAGCATAGCTGCCGCTTCCGGCAAAGAGGGAGGAATGCGGCGCAAGGCCGGTAAGACCGCCCGGATTACAAACGGCAGGGCCACGAGCGTATGGGCGATGGGCACGAGAATCAGGGAGCGCCTTAAATCAAACGGCGGCCGATTTAGAGCAATGATAAATCCGAATCCCAGGGTTACCGCTGAAGTGGCCAGCGGCAGCATCATGAGGGGATCAAGCCATTTTTTGAGCCCCGGCCACTGATCGCTGTGGCTCAGGAAAACGGCGCTCAACAATCCTAGAAGAACCGCCATAACCATGGTCACGAGGGCGATCCCGGCGGAGTTGACGGCCGCCCAGATCGGGGGAACAAAGAAAATCGAGTTGCGGTCGTTGACAAACAGCTGCGTATAATAAAGAAGTGAATAGCCGCTGTCGGTTTGCAGGGAGCGCATAATCAGGGCCAGCAAGGGAGCACCAAGGAGGAGAATCATGAGGGTCAAGTTGGCGGCCAGCATAATTCTCTGCCCGGTAGTGTGGGGGTGCTGCTGCTGCGTTTCGGCCGCCCGCAGGGAACTGGCCGTGCTTAAACGGGCCTGTGTGCGAGTATAAACCACCATCAAGACAAAGGTAAAGGCGATTTGCAGGAGGGATAGCGTGGCGGCAACTGGCAAATTAAACAGGTTGGCCGCCTGCCGATAAATTTCAGTTTCCAGGGTGGAGAAGCGGGGGCCACCGAGTATTAAGATGACCCCAAAGCTGGTGAACGTGAAGATAAAAACAAGCACGGCCGCGGCGTTGACGGCCGGCTGCAGGCGAGGCAGCGTCACCCGCCACCAAATTTGGCGAGGATTCGCCCCCAGCATGGCGGCCGCCTCTTCTACCTCCGGGCTGAGGTTTTGCCAGTAGCTGCTGATCATGCGCAGGGCGACGCTGTAATTGTAGAAAATGTGGGCCAGGAGAATGATCCACACGGTATTTTGCAGATCGATGGGAGGGGACTGGAGGTTGAAGAGGACCATCAATCCTTCATTTAGCACGCTGCGCGGCCCCAGCAGGGCTGAAAAGGCACTGGCCACCACCACGGTGGGCAGCACAAATGGCAGGGTGCTCATCGCTTTGAGCGTGCTTTTTCCCCAAAAGCGATAGCGGGCAAAGACGTACGCTCCCGGCAGCGCCAGGGCGATCGTCAATATCGTTGAAGCGGTGGCCTGCCAGAGGGTAAACCAGGCGATTTGGCGATAATATGGCCGGGTCACCAAAGCCTGTAACCCCTCATTAACCAGCCGGCCGTCCTCAAATAAACTTACGCCTAAAATGGCGCTTAAAGGATAAAAGAAGAAAATAAGCAGGAAAAGAAAGGGGAGGAGGAAGAGCCAGGGATAACGGAACATAGCAAATAATCAATAGTCAATATTCAATGATCAATTGTCAATGTCGGTGGTTGACCATTAATAATTGATCATTGAATATTGATTATTGAACTCTCCAATATCGGCCGCCTTCCCGCATCATCAGCCCGTAATCAACCAGGTAGCGGCGCAAGGAAGCGTAATCTTCGTTGATTTCCGCCAGGAGATCGCTAATTTCGCCTTCTGAATAAATTTTTTCCGGATCGATGCGCGTGAGCACCCAGTTCAGCATCAGCAGACGATGGCTTTCTTTTGTCGGAAATTTAACCAGCCGGCCGTCTCGCACAAAACGGGCCAAAATCGCTTCATCTCCCTCTTTTTTGGGTTGGTTGGCCGTCATGGTTGACCACAGATCGCGATTGAGCTGTTCGAGATAGGCGATGTCGGCCCAGTAGTGAGTTTCATCTCCAGCAACCAGCCCACTGTACTCCAACAAACTGAGATGCCGCAGGAGCGACATTTCTTTTAAGCCGCTGGCGGCCGCCAGCTCTGGCACGGTCATGCGCTGCTGGGTAAGCAGCCCCATAATAATCAGCCGCTCTTTTTGCCCCAGGGCCTTGAAAAATTCTAGGAGTATATCTTGAGGATCCATAGGGACGTATTGTATCAAACAAGGCCAAAGAGAAATAATCAATGGTCAATTACTATCATTGATTATTGACTATTGACCATTAATTATTGACTATTTTGTAATCCTGTCGTAAGAATTTTCCGCTACAATAGGCGCATGACGCAGCTCAGTAACGAAAAAGAAAAAATTCTGGTTGTTGACGATGAGCCTTCGGTTGTAGAGGTGGTGGCCATTTATCTACGCAAAGAAGGTTATGAAGTGTTGACAGCCCATACCGGACCGGCCGCCCTGGAGCAAATTCGCGATCACCAGCCAACGCTTGTCGTTCTGGATATCATGATTCCGGAGATCGACGGGTTGGCAATTTTGTCAACGATTCAGCAGGATTTTGCCAAAACGGCCGTGATTGTGCTGTCGGCCCGCCGCCAGGAAGTAGACCGCATCTACGGCCTCGAGCTGGGTGCGGATGATTACATGACCAAACCTTTTTCCCCGGCGGAGCTGGTCGCCCGCGTTAAGGCGGTCCTGCGCCGCCTCAAGGCACCAGCCCCCGAGGCGATCGATCAGCCGCTAACCTTTGAAAATATGGCCTTAACGATCAATCCGGACAGCCACCAGGTACAGGTAAATGGCGAGTTGGTTGAATTAACGGCAACCGAATTTAACCTGCTGTGGTTTATGGCCACCCATCCCAATCAGGTCTTTTCGCGCGACCAAATGCTTGAAAACGTGTGGGGGTACGCCGATTACGTTGATCCCAACACCGTCACGGTCCATATGCGCCGCATTCGCGAAAAAATCGAACCCAACCCGGCCGATCCCCAATGGCTGCAAACGGTGTGGGGGGTGGGCTATAAATTTGTCGCCCGGCGCGATCAGGGAGGGAGCTAATGAACGAGAGCGCCCTCCGTTTTCGACCTTATTCGAGCCGCGTGTCGCTGGGTTTGCTGTTTGGCGGTTTGATTCTGGCCCTGTTCATTGGCATGATCATGGCCAGCTGGCTGCTGTCGGCTACCTACAGCGAAATGATCGATCTGGCCTGGCTGCTGAGTTCAACCGCTTTTATTTCACTGGGGGTTGGCTTTGTCATTTACTACTTCTTTGCCCGGGTCAGCCCGTCACTGCTGCTCACCTTGGCCCTGGCGTATTTGTGGACCGCCCTGCTGATGATCCTCAACGTTTGGAACGGGGCCCGGCTGATGTTTTTTAACGGGGAACACGATTTACCGCTGGCGGTTGTCCTGCTGATTTTTGCTTCGGTGATTGCCACCACCTTTGGATTGGCCGTTTCGGTGCGGGTTGTTGGCGATTTACGAGAGCTTTCCCGCTCGGCCGAGCAGATCGCCCACGGCAACTTGCAAACCCGGGCTGAGGTCAACGGCCGAGATGAAGTTTCCCAGGTGGCTTCGTCGTTTAACGACATGGCGGATAAGCTGCAGGAGGCGGAGAGAGTGCGTCAGGAGGTCGAACAGCTCCGCCGCGACCTGGTTTCCTGGACGTCGCACGATTTGCGGACCCCGTTAACCAGCGTGCGGGCGATGATCGAAGCGCTGCGCGACGGCATGGTGACCGACGAGGCCACGATCCAGCGGTATTATAAAAATATTTTGAACGATATTGGATCGCTAAATTCACTGATGAATGATTTGTTTGAGCTGGCCCAGCTTGAATCCGGCGGTATGGAAATCGTCCGTGAGCCGCAGACGATGAGCGATCTGATTTCTGATACGGTCGAACAATTTCACGCGATGGCCGCTCAAAATAATATTCGCATTCACGGCCGGGCGGCGGAAGGGCTTGATCCGGTGACGATGGACGGGCCGCTTATCGGCCGAGTCCTTTCCAATTTAATCAGCAACGCCCTGCGCTATACGCCGGCCGGTGGTGAAATCGCCATCGAGGCCCAGCTGATTAACGATGGACAAGCGGTGCAGTGTGTCGTATGGGATTCCGGCCCGGGTTTTCAGCCGCAGGATTTGGGGCGGGTTTTTGAGCAATTTTATCGGGGGGAACAATCTCGCAGCCGGGCGACCGGCGGTGGGGGGTTGGGGTTGGCCATCGCCCGGGCGATCATCGAGGGGCATCAGGGAAGCATCACGGCCGCCAATCGGCCGGAGGGTGGGGCGTTAATTTCGTTTGTGATTCCGCGAGAGTAGTAAAGTTCAACTTCTTCAAGAAGTTGAACTTTTTACATGATCGAGCAGCCCTTCAAGCGGCACAATTTCGCGCTCGCTGCTGCTGCGCCGCTTAACTTCCGCTCCGCCATTTTCCAGGCTGCGCTTGCCAACGGAAACCCGTAGGGGAATACCGATCAGATCGGCATCTTTAAATTTAACGCCGGGGCTGACGTTTCGATCGTCATACAAAACCTCAAACCCGGCCGCCTGCAGCTCCTGATAGATATTTTGGGCAATGGTTTCCAGCTCTTCCCCTTTGCCAACGTGCATCAAGTGAACGTCATAGGGGGCGATGGAGCTGGGCCAAATAATCCCGTCTTTATCATGATGGGCTTCAACCACCACGGCCATAAGCCGATCAAGGCCGATCCCGTACGATCCCATATAAATGAGCTGCGGTTTGCCGTTTGGATCGAGGGCGGTGGTATTGGTGGGCTCGCTGTAGCGGGTGCCCAGCTTAAAGCAGTGGCCGCATTCGATCGCTCTGCGGGATACAAGGGTGCCTTCATGGCAGTTGCCGCAAATATAGCCGGTTTGGGCTTCGGCCAGGTCGGCCTTCAGGGTGACGGCAAAATCGCGCGGGTAGTTGGCCCCGGTATAGTGATACCCTTCATCATTGGCCCCAAATACGTAGTTGCCGCCAAAATTGAGCGACTCATCGGCTACCACCAGAACCCCATCGCTCTGGAAATCCGCAGCGACCTGGAGGCCGATGGGGGAGGCATAGCCTGGCTCAGCACCGGCCGCCCGAATTTCCCCGTCGCTGGCCGCCCGTACCTCGCCGCCGCCGAGGGCGTTGATTAATTTTACTTCGTTGACGTCCAGATCACCGCGGATAATGACGAAGACGAACCGGCCGTCTTTTTCCAGCTTTCCGGCCGGCGTTTGCCAGTAAAAAACCGCTTTTAAGGTTTGACTAGTAGAGACGCCAATAAAATCAGCCACGTCCTGAATCGTTTTGCAATCTGGAGTAGCGACCTTTTTGAGGGGAGTCTCCTCTTGGGGTTTATCACCCTGGTGAACAAACAGGGCCGCTTCGACATTGGCCGCATAACCGCAGCTGTCGCACTCGATAAAGGAATCTTCACCCTGTTCGTGCGGGAAAACAAATTCATGTGATGATTTACCACCCATCGCCCCGACGTCGGCATTAACCTGGATGACCGGAACTCCGCACCGCCCGAAGATATTCAGATACGCCTGAACCATACTGGGATAAAATTTGTCCAGCCCTTCTTCGGTTAAATTCAGGCTGTAGGCATCTTTCATGATAAATTCGCGCAGGCGTATCATGCCGCCGCGCGGCCGGGCTTCGTCGCGATATTTTTTGTTGACGTGATAAATGACCTGGGGCATATCCCGATAGCTTTCGATTTCACGCGTGGCCAGATCCACTACCACTTCTTCGTGAGTGGGGGACATGCCGTATTCTCGGCTCCCACCGGCCTGGATGCGATACATAATGTTGCCCCATTCTTCCCAGCGGCCGGTTGCTTCCCAGATGGCGGCCGGGTGCAGATTGGGCATTAACATTTCCTGCCCGCCAATCGCATCCATTTCTTCGGACATGATGCGATGAATCTTGGTTAGAACTCGAAAACCGAGCGGCATAAAGGTATAGATACCTGCCCCCAGCGGTCGCACAAAGTTGGCGCGAATTAAAAGCTGGTGGCTGATCAATTCCGCATCGGCCGGGGCATTTCGTAGGGTTTTGCCAAAGGATTGGGATAAACGCATCAATTTCTCCTGAAAAACAGTAAATAGTGACCGCTGAGTATATCAACCTCAAAAAGGAGCGTCAAAAGAGGTTTTATGCTTAGAAAATCCTATTAATTTCCTCATTTTTATAGTACTTAAGTACTTTAAGGTTGCTTCTCTCTCTGTAATCCCCTAATATTCTTGCAGCCTCTTGATGAGGTTTTACCAGTCTGCGCCATCTCAGTCACTCGCTCGCGGAAGTAAATAGACGGGCATAATTAGCGGAGGAAAAATCCCTACTGCAATTTAACTGAGACGCTGTCGCAAAAAGAAACGAAATAAAACGAATTAATAGGAAGGTAAAAATATGGCATTTTCATATACCAACTCAAAAGACAGAACTTACTTTTTGCATTCAAAAACGACCACGCTTAAAAATGGAAATACACAGACCATTTACTTCTTTGCCAAAGAAGTAAAAGACGGATCTCTGGACGCAGTTCCCGATGGTTACATGGTGTCTGAGAGCAAAAACGGTCTGCCTGTTTTGAAAAAAGCTAAATAAGTTTTCGATAACTTTACATCTTATTAAAAAAAAGAGCTCCAGAATTTCTGGAGCTCTTTTTTAATGACAACCGATTTTGCGTCGCGTGATTAGCTGCGACGGCCTCCTTTGAGGCCATCCTGCATCTCTTTCAGCTCGTCCCATTTTCCTTCAGCGGCGAGAGCGGCTTGCTCCGGCCAGGTTTCCGGGTTGGCGATTGAGATGCCAGCATCCTGGCGGACGATTTTATCAAGCTCTTCCACCGAAGCGGAAGCCACTTGGGCAAAGGTTTCGATCCCGGCGTCAGCGAGCACGCTGGCGATTTTTGGACCAACCCCTTCGAGCTTCTTCAAATTGTCTTTCTTGGATTTTTTGGCAGCCTTGGGCTTTGCTTCTTTGGCTGGTGCGGGAGGGGCCTCAACCGGCGCCTCAGCTTCAGCAGCCACCTCTTCTAAGACCGGTTCAGCAACGGTTTCTTCAACCGCTGCTTCAACGGCCGGTGCGGGGGCTTCTTCAGCTTTTGGCGCTTCTTCTTTAGCTTTGGCTTTTTTCTCTTTTGGAGAAATATCAGCCGCTTTGCCCACAGAGCCCGGACGGGAGACGCCAATCTCCACAACCTTGCGTGATCCACCACCGTTTTGCAGAGCGTCGCTGGCTACGGTTACCAAAGCGGCAAACGCAGCGGCGTCGCGTACGGCGATATCGGCCAGGGCCTTGCGGTCGATCCCGACATTGGCCATTTTCAGGCCGTGCATAAAGCGACTGTAGCTCAGCCCGTTGAGGCGAGCGGCCGCATTGATGCGGGTAATCCACAGACGACGAAATTCACGGCGGCGTACACGACGGTCGCGATACGCATACCAGTACGATTTCATCATCGCTTCATTTCCGCGACGGAACAGTTTGGAGCGCGTGCCCCACTGCCCCTTCACCATTTTCAGGATTTTTTTGTGTCGCCGTTGGGTAACGGCACCACCTTTTACTCTCATAGTCAAATACCTCGCATTTGTTGGGCTCCGGCGCTCAAGCGATCTGGTGATCTACCGAGGCCGGGCAGCGAATTGAGTTAATTTTTGCTACCGGCTGGCGGGTGGGCTTTGTATTTTTTCAAATACGGAGCCATCCGTTTGATCCGGCGCTTGTCACCAGCGCAGGTGACTTCGTGCATTTTATCCAGCTGGTTCAAAGCCCGTTTGGATTTCCGACGGCGCAAGTGGGACTTGCCTTGTTTGGTTCGCAGTATTTTCCCATTTTTGGTTACTTTGAACCGCTTGGCAGCCGACTTGTACGTCTTGAGCTTGTACTTCTTCTTTTTTGCCTTAGCCATGCTTACCTCTACTCAAAATCGGTTGTCACCGGCGGCATTTGCACACCGCCTAACGACACAAACAGCACCCGTCTAACAACGCGTGCTGCAGAATCACAAATTTACAGTTATCAACTAATCGGGATTATTCAGTCTTCGGACTTAGCATCATCACCATCGACCACCCTTCCATATTGGGCTTCTGCTCGATGATGGAGACATCTTCTAAATCTTGGGCGACCCCTTCGATCAGTTCACGGCCGATTTCGGGATATTGAATCTCCCGGCCGGAAAACCGCACGGCAACCCTAACTTTTTTCCCACTTTCCAACCATTTGCGGGCGTTACGTACCCGGATGTCCCGATGGAATTCAGCAATTTTTGGCTTGAGTTTTAGCGTCTTGATCTCAACTTTTTTCTGATTTTTGCGCGCTTCGCGCTCTTTGCGCGTTTTCTCATAGGCAAATTTGCCGTAATCCATAATCCGACACACCGGCGGCTTGGCGTTTGGCGCCACTTCAACTAAATCAAGGCCGGCCTCGCGAGCCAGCGCCTGCGCTTCCTGAATGGAAACGACACCGTGATTTTCATTGTCAGCACCAACCAACCGAACCTGTCTGGCGCGGATTTGGCGATTTGTTCGATAATTCGCCGAAACGGGCTTTCTTGCAATTGCTCTCTTTGCTCTTCTAATCTGATTAGCCTCTCTGTTATATATCTAAAAACTGGTACACGTAATTGGGCCCTTTCTGAACGGACCGCGGGATTTATGTTAGCATACAGACGGGGGTGTGTCAACCGAATTACCAGAGAGAAAAGAGGGATTTAAGACGATTTTTGTATTATCCAGTCGACCTCTTTTTTGAGGAATTGAGGGCTGATTTCGCTCGCGCGAGCGACTTTTTTCGGCTCGCCTGCATTTTTGTAGAGGGCGGCCATTTCTTTTTTGGTGCCGGTTAGCGGATGACCTTCCTGCCATACAAAGGTGATCGGCCGGGGAGCGATACGGGCGGCCGCTTTTTCCAGGTCGAACATCTTTCCTGCTTGACGGCCAAATATATGTGAGGCTTTGAACGCGGCGTGCATTTGGCCAATGGCGATCACCCCCTTGATTTCCGGTATGAGCGTGGTCCAAAACAGGGCCAAACCGGCCCCCAGGGGTTGACCAATTAGAATCGGAGAAGCGCCGATAATATCGAGCATAATCCGCAAATCGGCCAAAAGATCGGCCGGGGTCACCGGTCGAACCGCACTGGCGTGCAGCAGGTAGCGAAAGGGATCAAGCCCATACACCTCATACCCAAGATGGGCCAATGCCCCACAGCGCACATCGTCAACCCGATCAAACGTACCAAAGGTTGAAAGATAAATAAGGGGTGGGTTGGCGGTAATCTCACTGGGTGGGTAGTAGGTTGATTCCATGACCACTCCGCTGCGGAGGGGCATTAAATTTACCCGGCCGTAGCGGCTGAGCGGCAAGCCCAAAAAAGTGAGCTTGATTTCTGCGCCAAACCGTTCTTCGGCCCAGAGACGGATGCCCTGTAAATCCATTTTAAAGTCGATATTGCCACCGTCTCCATCGCTAAGACCGGTGCCGCGCAAATCAAATACGAGGTGAGCGGTTTTTGAACGGGAAGAGAGGTTTTTTACCTCCTGCCGGGCACAAATAATGGTGCTTGTCTTGGTCAGAGGGAAATGGGGGACCCACACGCGCAGCGATTTGAGATCATCATCGGAGATCCCCGCGGGGCGAATTAAAATGCTGTCAAGATACAAATCGTCATCGGTTAAAATGCCGAAATGTTCTTCTTCTGGCGTATGTGACATGGGGATTCAATTCCCGTTGCATAAGTGGACATTTAGCCGCTATCATCGGCCGGCTCGGGCGTTTCATCAGGTGGTGCCGGCTCAATATAATAGGCGTAGTCGGGAATCAGGTCAACTATCCTTTGGTACCCCTCGATAATCGCCTGGCTGCTGGTGAAATAGCCGCTGAGCATCTCCTGCAGGACAATCGACATGGTGAATTCTTCATGGATGTTGGTAACCAGCGCTCCGTACCCTTCGCTAAACCCCCACCGGCTGCTGTTGGCGATGGCCGCGGTCATTTGAGCGACGGTTTCTTCTCCGTATGCATCAACCAGGGTAGGCCCATTTGGCCGCAGGGGTAATTCTTGCCAGGAGCTGCGGAACTGCTGCGGGTCGGCAGGTGTCCCCAGACGCAGGGGAATTTTGCGTTCCGGCTCTTCCGCCAGCCACGTTTCATATCCTTCGTTTAGCCAATAGTTGATGACCGTTTTGCTCAAATCGGGATCGGCCTGCTGGGTAACGCCCAAATAGGTGTAGTGGCTAAATGCGATTGGTTCGGCTTCACCACCGCTTAATCTCGTGACAATCCCCGTGTTTTGGGCCAAAAATTGAGCGTTATCCTGACATTCCGGGCAGATCGGAACGAGCTGATTGTCTAGACCGGCCAGTAAAACCAGCGTTTCCGGATCGGTGGTGATCATCCCTGTGCGGCCGGCCAGGTACGCGTTGACGGCGCTGATGTCGGTTTGAATATCGCTGGGACTGTAGCTGTTGATCGCCAGGCGATAAAAATCAAGCGCAGCCAGACAGTCGGGGTGTAAAATTAAAATCTCACCTTTTTCATCAATTAAATTGCAGTTGTTGGCCAGCGCCCAATATTCAAAGACGTGATGGGTGGCCACCAGACCTGATTCGGTAGGAATGACGAGGCCGGAAATGAGGCTGCTGGAGATGCTGGTTTGCGCGCTCAAGGTTTCGGAGCGATAAATTTGGGAAGCCGCATCGAGAATATTGGCGTATGAATCGGGCGGATCGAGGTTGAGGGTGTTAAACCAATCTTGCCGATAAATCGTCAGCTGCGGCCAGCCATCAGAGGGAACCGCCGCCGTTTGGTTTTCGACCTGCACCAGTTCAAGCGCCAACGGCTCGAAGGTCTCGGGATTCAGTTCCTCGACGAGCTGATCGGCCGCAGAGGGGTTGAGAATGCCGCGCTCCACCCAGCCGGCCGTAAATTCGACGGGGTGCAAAATCAAATCGGGCAGCGTGCCGGACAAAACGGCCGTTTCGACCAGATCCGGCAGGCGCGACTGCTCCACCAAAATAAATTCCAGGTAGATCCCGTGCTGCTCGATAAGGTCCTGCTGCATCGTGGTTAACGTTTCCCGATGCTCAGCAGAGGTTTCATTGACCCACAAGGTGACCACCGGATTGGGATCAACCTGTTCAATGAGCTCGGGAGGGGCGGCGATCGGCTCACCGGTTGAATCCGGGACGGTCAAAATGACCTGGGTGGGTGTGGGTGGTGGTGGGGCATCTTGATTGGCCAGGCGGGGAGGGGTGGGCACCAGCCCCTGACAGGCGGCCAAAGTAAGAAGAATGAGACCAGAGACCAGAGACCAGAGACGGGAGACGAGAGACGAGAGACGAGAGAGTTTCATAGAGCGGAAACTTTACCTTTAAACTTAAATCTTTTTACTCAGAACTTTATTGGTTTCTTTCCGCCACGATCTTCAACCCTTCCAGGGTAAGCCATGGATCGTAGGTTTTGATCATATCGGTGTGGGGGGCGATGACGTTGATCCATCCCCCGGTACCCACAATGTGGACATCATCACCGAGGGGGTCATAATTTTTAAGATCGTCGATGAGACGCGGAATCAACCCTTCAACCAAACCCAGATATCCAAAAACCAGACCGGATTGGATGGCGTGGGCGGTATTTCGACCAAGGGTTGCTGGTGGGGCCTGGTAATCGACCGGGCTTAATTTAGCAGCGCGTTTAAAAAGCGCGTCGGCCGTGATGCCCAATCCGGGGGAAATGACCCCACCAATCATATCTCCCTGCGATGTGACCACGTCGAGCTTGGTTGCGGTGCCCATGTCAACAATGATGCACGCCTTTTTAAAGCGCTCGTAAGCGGCCGAGGCGTTGAGCAAACGATCGGTGCCGACCTGGCCGGGAACGTCGGTGCAGTTGCGGATCCCCAAATCAAGCCCGGTATGAACGAACAGGGGATTGTGATGCAGATAGTGAATGCTGACCGTCATGAAGGTTTGGGTCAGCTGGGGCACAACACTTGACATAATAACGCGAGTAATTTCTTCTTCAAGCTCATGCTCTCGCAAGAGCCCCTTCAGATAAATCCCCAGCTCGTCGGCCGTGCGATCGTGAACCGTCCGCAGACGCCAGTGCGCGCGCCATTTATCGCCACCCCACACCCCCAGCACAATATTGGTATTGCCGATATCAATGGCCAGTAACATAACGGCCGATTGTATAGCGAGAAACCGGCGAAGAAAAGCGGCATTAATGTTTGCAAATGGGCACAAAATGGAAAAACAGCGTTTTATATGATAGGAGAAGGGAAATGGGAAGTACGAAATACGAAGTACGAAATAGGATTTACGATTTACGATTGAACTATTGAGAGACGATACCATTAATCAATAGTCAATAACCAATATACCAATACACCAATCGACCAATCGAACTAATCGACAAATCGTTGATAATTGACGAGGTACCTGCATGTTAGCAAAGGTTTTGAGCTGTGCGACGATCGGGCTGGAGGCGGAAACGATCCAGGTTGAGGTGGATATCGCCAAGGGGCTGCCCGGAGTAACAATCGTGGGACTGCCGGATGCGGTGGTGCGTGAAAGTCGGGATCGGGTGCAGGCGGCGATAAAAAACAGCGATCTGACGTATCCGGCTACGAAGCGATTGACCGTCAATTTGGCCCCGGCCGATTTGCGCAAAGAGGGACCGGCGTTTGATTTGCCGATCGCCATCGGCATTTTGGCCGCCACCCAGCAAATATGGCATGGGCCGCTTGCCAAAAGCTACTTTATCGGTGAGCTGTCGCTTGATGGGGCGATTCGGCCGGTGCGAGGGTCCCTGCTGATGACCGCTCTGGCCCGCGAAAAGGGGATTGAGCAGGTGTTTGTGCCCTTGATTAACGCCGGAGAGGCAGCCCTGGTGCCGGATGTCGATGTAATCCCGGTGACTTCC
>JAAUYD010195605.1_pt1 | contig 43482 bp, 69 predicted proteins | sample 7278101 | NCBI WGS metagenome assembly JAAUYD01 (sample SAMN14350128, study PRJNA611818) | marine sediment metagenome | isolation source: surface marine sediment (0.6m) | place: French Polynesia: Moorea | collected 2018-08
ACATCGCCGCGTTTTGCATGATGACGGTCGACTCGATTCTGGAGGGATTGGATGACTGACCGCCCTACCCGCCGCGAGCAGATCGTGCTTCGAGTGATCTGCCCGACGTGCGATGAGGACATCGGGCTCAAGGACTCGGACGAGCTGATCCTCCCCGCGAAGCACCTGGAGCGGTTGGCGTGGTTCAAGTGCCACAACTGCCGCGACTGCTGGGAGGTGACGACTCAGATAACGCCACATGAGGACCCGTGCCCATGACCAAGCCCACTCGCCGCGAGCTGGACGAGTCGAGGGAGGCGCACGCGCGCCTATGGAATCGAATGGCCAGCATCACTGCCAAGCACTTCAGCTACCCGCATGTTGACGCACAGCAGACGGTCCTTGAGATGGTAAGCCTTCTCGCCGTTACTGAGCCGCCACTGGCCACCAAAATGAGGAGGCAAGAGGAGGATGAGCGTGATGCCGAGACGTAGAGAGCTGGACGAGTGGCTGGCGCCGTTGTGCTGGCCCGGCTGGCAGCACTACCACGTCACCGACAAGGGTGTTTTGCTCACAAAAGAGTACGGCGACGACGACGGCAGCGGTGGTGTCACCATCGGCGGCATTGACGAAGCTTTTAATGTGCTCCCCACCCACTCCCTCGACGTTGTGGTGAGGGCGCTACCGATTGACGTCTACGATTTCTCGTTCGAGTGGGATTTGAATACGGCTACGGCCTACCTGCATCGAGACGTACCCGAGGACGGTACGCATTCAGCAAAGGTGGCGCGCCGCGACCCGGCAGACCTACTCAAGGACCTGGCCTACGCCCTCGGGCTGGCGATATGGGAGGCGGTGAAGGGGGTGGGGGAATGCTCATGAAGATACGCCACGAGTGCAGTTGCGGTCACGTCTTCGAGATCGAGCTGATCGAACTCGACCGCGAGAAGTACCGCGGGGCGCGTGACGTGTCGTGGGCGACGAACAGGTAGGACATCCGAGACTGGCTGCGCGACCACGACAGAGCGCGCGGGGAGGGGCGAAAATGAAGTGGAGTGTCATCAGAGACAGCAAAGGGGTAGCCCTGCTACGCGGCACCGACACGCTCGTACGTCTCCCTTACAGCCCCAACGTAGCTGACTCGCTCATCGTGATTGCGGACGCGCACAACAAGGAGGTGCGAGAGCGTGGGTAAGGCTAGCCGTACCAAGGGCGAGAAGTATCACCTTCATTTCTGCCCGCGCTGCGGTCGAGCCGTGGTGTGCGGGACCAAGTACCGCGGCATCGATTGCTGCTACCTGAAAAACGGCGAGCCGTGTGTGGACTGCGGCGGAACATGGCAGCGCCCTGAGAAGTCCAATGGGTAAAACCTCCCGCACCAAGGGCGCCAACGGGGAGAGGGAGTTGGTGCGGTTGCTGAAGGAGATGGGGTATGAGGCCCGCCGTACGGCGCCGATGCAGGCTGGGCAGTCCGACTCCATTGACGGCGACGTCGAGGTGTCCGTGCCCGGCTGCATGATGCGTGAGGACGCCCTTGAGCACAAGTGGATCCATGACTGGCCGAGTTCGGAACGCTGGGAAGTCAAGCGCCGCAAGAAGCAGTTCAGCATTCAGCAGGCCTACGACGCACTCGAGGGCAACGACGCCCTGGCCGTGCGCATCGACGGCAAGCCCTGGCTGGTGGTTAGGAGGTTAGGGGAGTGAGTTGGTGGGGATGGCTAATTGTTGGTGCCCTAATTCCGGTAGCCCTGTATGTCGCGTGGCATGTTGTCGTGTCGATCTGGTTTGCTGGCCACCTGAGGGGCTGGTGGGGAGACTAACCCCTCTCTTGCGCCGAGCGTGTTGGGTGTGATTTCTACCATGAACGACTGCATTGCATTCGTTTGTGCCGGATAACCGGGCCACCCAACACGCTCGGCGGAGGTGAGGAGTGAGAGCATGGCTTATCAGTACGTCGGACTGGACGGACCTTGTTTGTGCGGAATCTCTTGAGCGGGCTCTAGAGATTTACCGAGCAAACGAGAAGCTCATTGGAGACGAGTGCAGCGAATGGTGGCATCCCGACTCGATCAATGAAGTGGGCAACCTATCTCGAATACTTGTCCAGCACGGGGAAGAAAAACACCAGGAGATCGATGGTGCTTTTCGTGTGGGCGATGATTGACCTTGAGCGCGGTGCGGCCAGAGCGAATCGGGTAGGGCCTAGAAGTTGGCCAAGCCCTGTGAGGCAGACTTACTCCACCGCCCGGGCAAGAACCGGGGCCGCGCACTTATTGAGGAGGAGTGACATGGCGTTAATAGACGACAGGTTGTTGGAGATGCTCAACTGGATTCGCGAAGATGTCCACCGCCTCGGGAGCATGGTGAGGGATGCGGTGAGAGTTCACGCCCGCATCGAGTCAGCCAAATACCACCAACTCGACATCTACGAGGAACTCGAGGAGTACGGGTCTTGGGACCGCCTCCTCGCCGACGCGGAGAAGGAGGGGCAGGATGGGTAAGCCCGTGAACCAGCTTACTTGGGGCCAGTGGAAAGCCCTGAAATGGTCTGTCGACGTCCTGAATGCATTCGAGTCAGAGGGGGAGACCGAAGACCTACCCCGAATCAAAAGGGAGTTGTGTGACCAGTTCGGCCTCAGCGAATACACAGGAGAGCCCACCGATGGGTAAGTACGGGGAGCCGTGGGTCAGAGATAGCCAGCAGAAGAAGTTTGCTTGGTCTGGGGGCAAAGAGCCGCACGGACTTCTGCACCAATTTGAAGATGAGAACGAATGCAACCGCGCCATCGCCTGCGTCAACGCGATGGAGGGGCTGGAGCCGGAGGGGCTGAATGATGTCATCCGTTGGTCAAGAAATGCTCGCACCGTTCTGTTGGGGATGGGTGCAGCGCACGAAGCGGACTGCCTCTATGCCGCCCTCAAGAGGCTGGGGGCGATCGAGTGAGCATCCGGTACGTCGTCTTCTACGAGAACGATGGCGGGCAGATGACCTACAAGACCTACGAGAAGTGGCCTGTAGACATCCCGCGGTTCTGGCTGACGGTCGGAAAGCAGCAGGGGCGTATAATCGAGCTGCCCAGAGAGACTAAACCCCCGACGGAGAGTGACCACCCGCCGGGGGCCTAGAAACGGCGACGTGGAAAGGAGGCGACGCCTTGGACGGAGAAGAAGCAGGGGGATTGTAGCATGAACTCCAACTGGATGGAGCTGGCCAAGGCGATCGAGTACCTGATGTCCAGCCCGGTCGGATTGACCATCGTCGGGACCATTCTGCTCATCCTCCTGATCCATGCTGTGGCTCGAGTCATCCGGCGCTGGGCTGAGCTCAAGAAGGCGGGTGAGGGATGAAACCCCTCCTCCGCGACGTCGGACCCGCGGTCGTGCTGTTCATCGTCGTCGTGTCCCTCGTCCTGTCCTGTGACCCTAGACCCATTGAAATTCCGGTCGATGACCGTATCGGCCTACTGGAGGTATACCGATGAGAGGATTGCACGAGGCCCCGCTACCGCCCTACCGATGGCTGGCCCTCCTTCCCATTGTGCTGTGCATGGTCCTGCAGCCCTCGCTGGCCGGCAGCCCGACCTGTACCGTGGAGCACCGGAAGGCGGAGGTGCAGCAGAGCCCCGGCAATTCGGACGGGTTCTCCACCGTGGCCACCTGGCCCCCGCCCGACCTCAACGACAACAGCACGCGCGAAGAGATCGAAGCATGGTGTCGACTGAACCTGCCCGGCAAGGTCCACGAGTGCATTCGGAGCCTCGTGGTTTTGTGGGTGGACTGACTGGCGGGAAGGAGGTGACCACGGATAGGGAACCGAACGTTCTATCCCCCGCCCTGGTGTCACTCCCGGGGCGGGGGTGTTAAGGAGCAAGGTGAACCACCCCCTACGCTATTTCCTGGATTGCTGGGCCAGAGACGAGAGCGGTGCGCTCCACTATCAGAAGCGGAACGCCACCCCACCCGCAACCCGCATCGACGAGAACCGGGACGAGAAGTCGTCAAAGACCAGCGCGTCCTCCGAGAAGTCTTCGGACGCCTGAACCCAGTAGCCGATGCGCTTGCCCTTGCCGTAGAACCCACCCCCGACAGTCCACCCAGGACCGCTTGTAAGGCCCGCGAAGAGGTATGCCTCCCTGGGGTACCGCTCCACCTCGATCGGCTCCTGTAGGGCGACTGTGTGGCTCCTGTCGAGCGGCAGGGTCGCCAGCTCCACCCACGGGGACTCATTGACGCTGATCTGGCACTTGAGGTCGCCGGTCCAGCCGATCGTCAGCTCCCGGGTCTCTGTGTTGTAGCCCTGCCACTTGTTGAGCTCGCCCACGATCTGGGCGTCGATGTCGGGGTCGGGGCCGGCGACCTCGACCAGCTCCCTGACCGTCCTGACGACGTCGACCGGGACCTCCTTGGTCTCGGTGACCACCTTGATCTTCTCGACCACCTGGACCGGGCCGGGGATCTCCTTGACCACCTCGACCTCGACGATCCTCTCGACGATCTCGGGCGGCAGGGGCGGGATGATCTCGGGCTCGGGCGGGAAGAGGGCTCTCGAGGCCCAGATGGAGCCGGCAGAGATGGCGAGCAGGATCAGGAGGACTAGCCACCAGGGGAGTTTCAACGCCTAACCCAATGCAGCCAATCCATAAACGACATTCCGCCACTACGGCAAATTGCCCAATCCCAAAAGAGGTATAGCCGGGGCCACCTCATATGATTTGGGCATCCACCAGGATCTTTGTACCACCACCTGTTGATTGCTTTTCTCATCGCTCCACCAGCCCATACCAGTCTTGAAGCCACTTGGGCACGCCGACGATCTTGAAGAGAAGCAGGGTGCCGAACGCACCGAAGGCTGCCGCTGCCAGGTAGTCCATTCTACTGCACCCCTCCGTTCAGGGCCTCCTTGCCCTTGTTGTACCCGCGGCCGTAGATGGCCCCGACGAGCCCGCCCCAGATGGCGCCCACGTTCATCGAGAGGCCGACCGGGTCGGTGTCATTGACGATGCCGGCATAGGCAACAAACGCCGTAGCGGCCAGTCCGCTCAGGCAGATGGTGACGTTGCGGAATCCTCTCATGGCTTACTCCTTTGTATGGCAAATGAAGGTCCGTGTGACGTCGCAGAGAATCTGCTGATTCCCGTCCTCGTCCTCGTAGACCTCGGTGTTGCCGTACTTCTTGACCAGCCTCGGTGGGGTGCAGTGCTCCAGTTTCAACCCGTCGATGGTGTAGCGGCGCTTGTCGACAACCCTCATGGCTTGTACCCCTGCGAGATCGCCCAGGCCTTCAGTCGGTCGTAGTCCGACTCGAAGTTGTCGGGCGGGAGCTGGGCGAACCCGAGCTCGAGATCGTGGACGCGACGCTCGAGGTCGGAGACGCGGCCGATGATGAGCCCCTGCATTTCCAACTTGGACTCGATCGCAGTCAACCGGGTCTCCAGGCGGATAGTCCACCCCCCGAAGCCGAGTACCAACCCGATCACGACACCCAGGATTTTGATCCACTCAGAAGCGCGGAGGCGCATCTCGACTACCTCTCCACGTTCTGCGCCATCTAATCGGGCGCCGTTCACGGTCGGCGCTCTCCGACGATCCCACTCGTCTCAGGCATCATAACCTCGATTGCCAATTAGCAACATATGGGTATCAGGGCATTTCTAGGCTGTCAGTGCCGGGTCTTTCCTGATTACGGATTTGTAGTTGTTCTCGATGTTCAGGCGGACGCACCAACCCTTGTCCGTCCACTCCTCGAACAAGCGCATCAGCTCGCCAAACGCCGACTTGCTGGTGATGACCGCCCAGCGCCCCTCGACGACGCCGTAGTCCCGGCCGACGCAGATGCAGCCCAGGATGTCGTTGGTGGTGTTCCCGACGTGGATCAGGATGTGGGAACGACCCTGCACCGCAAGCACTTCGATTGCGTCATACCCCCCACGGTTGTACCTGCGCGGTCGTAACTCGTAGGTGCCGGCCGGGATGCTCGAGACGTTGGGCTCGTTGTTCCTCCAGGGCAGCTCACACGTCCGCACGAAGAGCCCCGGGCCCTCCAGCGACCCGAACGTGCCCTGATCGCTGGTGATCTCCCTGGCGAGCCTCAGATCGATTCTCACGACACACTCCTGAGTAGCCGCACGTTGGCCGACTCCCTTGCCCGGTGAAGCGCCTCAGCCCTGGCTGCAGCCACCGCCTTCACCCGCTCCTGGTGTGACTTCTTTGCGGCGATCGATCTCTTGATGCGTTTCAATTGTTGCAATTCCCTTCTGAGAGATTCCAGCCTCTCGTCAAGGGTCATCCGGCATCAACCTCACCACCGACCGGGACGGATCGGATACCCCGTTGTAGTTGGCCGCCCTGACCCGGTAGCGTCGCATCCGGCTGGGCGGCGGAGGGGACGCCTCGCCCTCGTAGAACCAGTAGTGGCGGGTCCCCTCGGGCGTCTCGTAGGTACAGAGCTCGTGGCCCGGCAGGACCGCGACCTCGCGCCACAGGCCCAGCAGGGCGAACCTGCGCCGATCCACGATGTAGTAGGTCGCATGCTCGACCGGTTCCCAACGCAGCAGGTCGTGGCAGCCACGCTTGCGGGTCTTGGCCGGGCCCCCCTCACAGAGGCGCTCGTACTCGGGGTAGGTCTCCGGGCACTCGGCCCTCACGGGGGCGAAGGCCAATAGAATCAAGAGCAGGGCGACCAGCAGGATCGCCCAGAAGATGTGCCTGCGGTCCTCGTGGGTGAGGGTCATGAGAACGTCTGGCATTGCCAGTTGGTGCCGTCGCACAGACAGAACTCGAGCGCGGTCCCGTCTGAGCCGGTTGGATCGATGTACATGTCCCCACGCTGGAACCCTTCGGTGCCGCACGAGTCCCCATCGGTGATCGTCTCTTTACCGCTGATTCTTGCCTGCCCGTCGTCGTTCTGGTTGTCGGTATGCCCGATGACGTAGTTGTTGGTGAACTCGTAGCGGCTGGCCAGCGTCGATGGGGCGGTGTAGCTCACCGGATCAGACGCTATTCCGCCTCCTGTATCCATCCCGATGTTGTCCCGAACGACTAAGCCATCGGCATTGGTCGGGCGCATATCGAAAATGGAGATCTCATTTCCAGACGTCGCATTGTAGAAGTTCTGGGCGATGACGCCTGACACCGAAGTCGGGTTGACGTAGATGCCGCGACGATCTGTAGCTGCCGTTGACCGTCTAGCCCAACCCTCAAACAGGTTGTTGGTAATGAGCACACCCTCGTTCACTCCACGCAGGCGCATGATTCCGGCCCCGCTGTTCCGGAAAATGTTGCCCGTAATGACAACCCCATCGACCTCCCCGGTCGTGTTGTCGAATTCGACCGGGTAGAGCTGCGGGCCGTCGATCAGTGTGTTCTGGACTCGGAGGCTAGTAAACCCGCCTGTCTCTCCATCATCGTCAGGGAGGGTGTCAAAGAGGATCCCATTCCCATCCGGGTCTATGATGTTCGAGTTGACGATGGATATTCTCTCCCCAAACCCCTGAACCTTGAAGGCGCTGTCCCCGCAACGAATCAAGGTTGCCCCATCGAACGTGATCCCGGCAGCAGACTTCTCGATCGTGACGCAGTTGACGCCTGCCCCGGGATCTTCAATCTTGACCCCCCTGAATGGAGCGGCGCTGTTGGTCTGCGTCTGAATCGTCAACATGGCACCCGGCCCGTTGACCGCACCGTCGTAAAGGACCGTATCGACATTCGTACCGAAGTTGGGGAAGGCCCCAATGATCGAGCCACCCGTATCCTTGCAGGAGATCTTGCGGAAGACGGGCGATAACCCGCCCTCGACGTTGAAGCATGTGCCCCCCGTGCCGTCCACACCCGACATGGTGTCAATGGCGATGTTCTCGAACAGCGGCTCGATGTGGACGCCGTCCTGGAGGGTGAAGTTAAGGTCGAAACCCGTGCCCGCAGCCGACCAACTCGATCCGTTGTAGTTATAGGTTGCCCCACCCGTGTAGGTGTCGGTCGACGTCTCGTCCCCCATGATCGCCATGACGTTGCTGTTGGTCGAAGCGGTCGTGTATGTCCAGACTGCAGCATAAGTCGTGTTGTTGGTGATGTTCGTGTCGCCGTTAGCGTCTCGGATGGTTGTGTTCAGCCAGCAGGTCCAGGCTGCCGACTGACCGATGAGGGCACCATCGACTTGCACGTAGTCACTCGTGTCGTGGTTGGTGACTGCCGTGCCGGTTGGAGCTCCGGCCGAGGTGGTCTGGATGGAGAAATCAATATCCCCCGTCCCGTCCGTGTCGGTCGTCGTGTCGATGTGTCGGATCTGCGCGCACGCCAAGACGATGCCCGTGTTGATGTTGCTGACGTTGTCGGCCAGGAAGGTCTGGGCAATCGACTCGCTAGTTGAAGCCGTGAACTCGACCGCCACCGTCCCCAACGGGCCATCGCGCTGGATGTTGGTGCCCGTCCGTAGGCTGAACCCCCGGCTACCCGTCTCGAGCGACTCGATGTCGCGCATGACGTTACCTTCAGACGCCCGCCCGCCGCTCACGTACATGTAGCTGCCCGGCTGCTGGTTGTCAGGCGTGCAGGTACCGACCGTGCCCGGTCCGTCCGTATCCCAGCCGCCCACACGGTAGGTGGACACGCCCTCGCAGACGCAGCTGTTGCACGAGTTCATGTGGCAGCCGGCTTGGTCGAGGTTTCGGAACTCTACGTTGCGGACGACGATGTCGTCCCCGTGCCACATCCCCACGCCGACCGAGGAGGAGTTGCACGTGCCCGCGCCCCCATCGCCGCAGCCGCCCTCTCCCTGGATCGTCAGGTCGGTTACCCGCCAGTTGTCCAGCCGGGCCGTCGGGGCGGTGTCCGTGTTGCTCTCGTGATCGCTACCGATGTAGAAGGCCTGCCCGGCAGGACAGTCGGGTGTGGTCGTCTGTGTCCCGAGGTCGAGGACCGTTACGCCAGGCCCGCACCCGCGCAGCCACACGTCGGCCTGCATGCAGATGTGCGGATTCTTGGTGTTCGTGTACGTGTTGCACCGCGACTCACCGACCCCGTCCCCGTCGGGATCAAGCGTCCACGTCGTGCATTCCAACTGAACAATACCGCCGCCCAGCGTACTGACCGCATTAATGCAGTCGTCGATGTCGTCGTCCTGGTAGTCGCCATCGTTGTCCTCGTCTCCGCAAAAGTAGATCTCGGTATTGTCCGGGTAGAACAGGGCCGTGCTGGCACTATCACCGACTGCTAAAACGTGGTCGTCCGTGTCCCACTCGATATCACCCTCGGTCGTCGGGGTCGGAGTGGTGGATCCGAGCAGCGTGAGTGAGGTGGAGACGTCGATGTCGTTCGGGACGTCGTTTGTTCGGCCTGCGCCGACGATGGTGACCTGCCCCTGCGAAGCGTGCGCCCTTCCGACGATCCCAAACTTCTGCACGAGTGCCGAACCGGTCGGCTTGGTGTTGGTCAGGTCGCCTGCGCTCTCCGATACCCAGAGAGGGTCCGCATCCGAGAAGCCCGAGGTGTCATAATCGCCTACGTTCGCGCCAAAGAGTTGGACACGCCCCGACTGTCCCGTGGTGATTGTGTCAATCGCGATGCCGATGGCCGGCATGGTCGCTGCCGTGGATGCATCCGCGAGCGCGACCTCCGCGAACCCGGCCGGGCTCCACCCGCTCTGGTAAACGATGTCGCCTGGGTTGATCGTCCCCGTGTTGGCCCGAGCGCTCACGTATTTCGACGCCAGTTGGAGTTCCATCGCCGTTTCTGCTTCGTTCGCCGTGTACTGTTCGCCTGCGTTTCCGACCGGAAGCGCGCCGATGTTGACCGTCCCCGCCGCCCCGACCGTGATGGTGTCCGAAATGTTGCCGTCAGGGAGCTCCCCGGTCACGTCTGTGGCCAGATCGATCGCCGCGCGTGTGATGATCTGTCCGGCGATCGTCAGGTAGTCGAGCGACCCGCCCAGGGTCACGGCCTCGTGGGCCGCAATGTCGATAGTGTCGGTGCCAGCGTCGCCGGTAATGGTGATGCCGGAGCCCCCCGTGAAATTGATGGTGTCTGCTGCAGAGTCGGCCACCGGGTCGGTACCCGCCGGGGCGTTCCACGTCTCGAACGAATTGCTTGTGCCGCCGCCACCGCCACTGATCGTAGACCACGTATGCGTGTTCCCGTCGATGTCGCAGCGCTTGAGCTCGTCCGACGTATTCACGCAGACTGCCCCATCGGCCGGACAGAGGTTGGGTAGTGGGCTCTGACAGTCGAGGACCTTGCTGACGGGCTCGACCGTGGAACTGCCGCGACGCTGGGCGAACGCCGGTAGGCAGAAGAGCAGAATCACCAAGGGGATAAGGTGCTTCATCAGAACGACTCCTGAATCCCCTCACGGGGCTCGGTGGAGATGCGGCCCTGCCGTTGGATGAGGGCGCGCTCGAGGGACCGGATACGGCTGCGCAGCTTCTTCTCCTGCTGCTCGTCTAGGTCAATTTCCTTGAACCGAATCCCGGTGGCAAAGTCCAGAAAGAGCCCCTGCATGTTGGGGTCCCCGTCCACGTACTCTCGAAACGTCCGATCGCTCGTGGCGACCATTCGGGATAGCAACCATGATCGGAAGACCAGGTTGTAACGAACGGCATTGAAACTGTAATTGACACGCCCCGCATCGTCCGTCTCCTTCTTGTAGCCCATCCAGTCGCGGACACCCCGCGGCATCCGCTCGATCGCCCGGCCGACCGAGTTGCTGGTCGTACGCGGGTACTGGCTTCCCGTGAATAGGTTAGTGCCAGTGGCCCCCTCGATCGGGGCCTTAATGACCGGAGACATGGTCCCCAATAGGCGGCGCATCGTCTGTTGCGGCGAGCCAGCCCACAGGTTGTCTAGCGACCGCAGCGGCAGGTCGATGCCGGTCAGCGTCGTGATCGTCTTGCCGTCACGGTTGAGCCGGATGGCTAGCGCCTCGGCCTCCCACTTCGTCATGAAGTCGGTGTCTTCCTTGTCCTGACGGAACGGCTTGACCTGGTTGATGACACGCCCAGGCTGGGTGGCGAGCATCCGCGCCTGGAATTCGGTGTTCTTGACGATGAACTGGCCGAAGGGCACGACTCTCAAAATCGTAGCTCTCATCGCAGGGCTGGCTTCGGTGTAATCGAAAAGAGCCTGCCGCACCCGGTCGGCCGCGTCGCGAGGCGACATGCCGCGCCGCATGTGCTGGATCCAGAGCGTGTTGCGTGTCTGGTTCTCGAAAACATCCGCCCGGAAGTTGAGAGCACCCTTGCGGATCTTGTCCTTGGTTTTCTTGAGCTTGCGCCTCTTGCTGAAAAACTGGCCGGTCTTCGGGTCGACGTCGCCAAAGACCTGGGCAAGCACCGACCCCTTCTGGCTGACGCCCAACTCCTCGGAAAGCTCGCGCAGCTCCCGCGCCGTCATGCGCAAGCCGATCTCGGGGATCTCGACGATCCCGTCACCTACGCCCTTGCTACGCATCGCCCACGACACCTTGGCCGCAATCGTGTTGGTCTTCGGGTCGAGTGCCCCGATGCCGACGTCCAGGAACGACTGGGCGATGTTGTTGTAGAAGTCCCGGACCGCACTAGCCGGCCAGATCGCATAGTTGAACGTCTTGAAGGTGTTGTTGATCCAGTCGTAGCCGGCAAGGAGACGCTTCATCTCCTTATCCTTGATGACGCTGCCCGGCATCCGGTCGATCTGGTCGGCGACGATCTTGGGGACCGCTACCGGGGCGTCGCCATAGACGCCACCGCTACGGACCGTGTACGCGCCCTTGGCCCCGTAGAACGACCACTCGGTGTCGGTGAACCCGGGCGCGATCGACCGTGCCCGCGGGAAGAAGCTCGACCAGTCGTGGAAGTCGCTGCCGTCAGGGCTGCCCAGCTTCTTGGCGAGCTTCGCGAAGAACTCACCGCCCTGGTTCTGCATCTTCTGGATGACGCTGGCAAACTGGCTCGGGCTCTGGATGCGTGTGAATAGCTCACGCATGAACTCGCGCTTCCCGTCGTCGGAGAGCTGGCGGAGGGTGAGCTCTGCATCGTCGAAAAGGTCGTCCAACGGGACCGGCCGACCTGTGGGCTTCTTGGCGCCCTCGCGGGCTGCAGCCGACCGCAAGCCCTCGGCTCGGCCCCAGAACTCGTCGATCTTGGCGCGCTCGCCGGCATGCCTGGCCAGACGGTCGCGCTGCCCCAGATCGAAGTAATCGTTGAGGCCCGCATTGAAGTTGTCGATCTTGATACCGAACGCAGAGAGCAAGTCCTCACTGATCGCCTTCCGCATCGTGGCGTCGGCGTACCAGTCGACATACGTCTGGAGGTTGCGTGCGAGGTTATAGTTCGGCTTCAGCTTGGGTGGGATGGAAACATTGATCTTCCGCTCCCTTAGACGAGTCGTAATGCGCTCCATCGTCTCCGAGATCTCGACCGCCTCGGCAAAACTGGTGTAGTGGCGCTGGAGGGCGTGGTTCACGCTGTTGACCTCGCCCAGCATGATGCTCTCGCCCTTGGCCTTGTTGAGCACCTCGAGCCACTCCTCCTTGGCGTTGAGGTAGGAGTGCGGCAGGAAGATCTCGGCGAACGCTGCGTCGATGTCGCCGATGATGCCCTTGCCTTTACCCTCGACCAGGAGTTCGGAGACCAACTTCCGGGCTGTCTGGGCGATGGGGAGTAGCTCGGGCCGCAGCTTGTCCATCTCGCGGGCCTCGACCTTGGTGTAGATCTCCTTACCGATCTCGATCGCCTCGTCCTCGGTCTTGGCGATCGCGGCCACCATCTCGTCTATCTCGTTGACCCGGTCCTGAAGGATCCCACGCAGTCCCGCGTGAGCCCCGCCAGCCTTCCGCATGATGCGCATCGCACGCTCACGTACGGGCTTCGGCGCATTACCCAGGTCACCAAACGGGTGAAATATCTTGATGAACGTGGACTTCGTGCCCTCGCCAAACGACTTGACCCTCGGCAGAACCGCGTCGGCCACCCCCGCCCGCTCGAGCACCTTGACCATCGGCTCGCCGACGTAGTCCCTGGCCGCCTTGCGGATGGTGCCGTACTCGACCAGGTTTGCGCCCGCAAAGCGGATCGCGCCCGGCTGGATCAAGTCCTCGCCCAGGCCGGCACCCTTCAGGAACTTCCCATCATCGTCCACGATGAACTTGGAGAAGCGCTCGGAGACCTTATCGAGGATCTCGAGCTGCTCCCGGCCGGTCAGGTTCGGGTTAGCGTTGCGCGCCGCGGCCAGAGCGTCGTCGCCACGCTGCTTGAGTAGCTCACGACCCGGCTTGTTCAACTTGAAGACGCCAGCCTTGGTCGCGACCGCGCGGGCCGCGTTACCCGTCCCCAGCGTCACATAGGTCAGCGGATCGAACCCGATATCGAGCGCCAGCCCCAACGCGCCGCGCGTGCCGAAGTTGCCGACCCAGGTGCCCTCCAGGAACGGAGCCACCTCGGACAGCGTGACCGTGCCCATCCCGGCGTCCTTGAGAACCCTGCCGAAGTCTTCCTTCTCGCCCTGCAGGCTGCCGACACCGCTGAAGAGCTCGCGGAGCGCTCTACCGCCCGCGCCTGCGATCGATGTGTTGTTGTTGAGGATCTCGTCGACCGCGCCGGCCACCGCGAAGTTGGGGCGGGACAGGACGTCGATCAAGGTGGCGAAGATGCCCGGACGCTCCTCAAGCGTCTCGAAGCCGCCGCCTAGCTGCTGGGCGCGCTGCTCGAGGGTGGTGACGCGGGTTTGGAGTTGCGTGGCGTCGCGGCTACGGGTGGGCGCACCGAACCCCACGACGCCACCGGCGTTCGACTTAGCCTCCCGGGGACCAAAGCCGACGGCCCCCATCCACTACCGCCTCTGAGCCAACTCAGCCAACTGCCGACGCAATTGCTTCGCGGCCTCGCCCTGCCCTCGACCCGCTGCGACCTCTGCGCGCAAAGCCTCCTGCATCTGGGACGCCTCGGCCGCCGCATCGAGAGACCCTTGGTCGTCAAACCTAATCGCTCCAAATGCATTCACGAGATCCAGGATGCCCTGGGCTGGCACGCCCGGAGTTAGTTGCCCCTCTACCAGGCCAGCCCCGCGCCCCTTCTCCGCCTCCTCATTGGCAATCTCTTCCCTGAGCTCAGAGCGGATGAATACCATTGCATCTTCGGCCTCGTCAGGCTCCATCTGAGAGCTATTGGCGGCTACTCGACGCCTGTAGGCTTTGATTGCGGCGGATGCGGAGAGTTCCCCGGACTCGACCAGATCGATGAACTGGAGCGCCCCCTCTTTAACCTGAGGGAGGATGCTTGGCGTGCCCTTGGGTCTAGCGCCAGCAACCGCCAATCTGGAGGCCGCTGCAATCTCGGCTACGTCTCGCTGGGCATCAGCTCGGATTTTGGCCAAGTCGCGCTCCAACTCGTCTTTGGCCTTTGCTGCGGCAGCCGCATCCTCGCGAGATAATTGCACCTCATCTCGTCGGCGCTGGGCGGACCGGATCTCACGCTCATCCTCCCTCTGCCTTCCGATCGCCCTGTCAGCATCCTGCCGGGTGATGTCCTCCTGCCGGTTCTGCTGCTGGAGCTGCAGTAGCGCCTGCTGCTGCTGCTGGCGGGTCTGCTGGTCCGCTAGCTGCTGCCTGCGGGCTCTCAGGTCGCCCAGGAAGTCCGTGACCGGGACGTTGGGGTTGAGACCCCTGCCGGCCACCTGGAGCGCCTGAGCGAGCGCCAGGCCCAACCCCTGCAACGGAGCGATCGGCTCGGCCTGGACCGGGCTCGGGAGCTGGAACGGAGAGTCCGCCTGCCGGCGACGCCGCTCCTGCTCGACGCCCTCGAGAATCTCGGAGAGCGGAGGGAGCTGGATGCCCTGGTTGAAGAAGCCCATAACTACACCTCAGTCGAGGACGTTCGTCGTATTTGAGCTACCAAACAGCCCGGGGACCCCCAGTAGACCTCCTCCCAGCGTACCCAGGAACCCGAGCTGAGCCCCGCGCTGCTGCGCCTGCTGCGTCGCCCGGAACTGGTCGCCACCCTGCGCCAACGCCTGCTGCTCAATGATGGCTTGGATGATCGGAAAGAGGAGGCCCTGGAGTTCCTGCGTCTGCCGGGCTCGAGCCCGAGTCTGCTCGTTGGCGATCTCCTGCGTCCTCGCCGCCTGGCCCGCCCCGCGCTGGGCCGACAGGAGCGCCTGACCGACACCCGACCCCTGCAGGCCGGCCGCGGCGAGGTCCCCCCTGGTAGCGTCGACCTGCTGCTGAGTGCCCGTGGCGATGTCAGCCAACCGAAGGTTCAGCGCCAGCGGGTCGATGCGGCCCTGGGTGCCGATCAGGTTGGCGATGTTGGCCAACCCCAGAGACAGACCGCCCTGCCCGGGCGTGGCGAACGAACCCAGATTCAGTGAAGTCCGCAGCCCCGCATTCTTGCCGGCCAGCGACAACCGATTCGTGTTGATCGTATTCGTGCGCTGCTGGCCCAAAAAGTCCTCAACCGAAGGACCCTGCACTAGCTGTCGGTCTGTAAGGCTCGGCATCGCTGCCTCCTAGTCGTCGTATTCGAGTTCGGCCTGCATCCCCATATAAGCAATGCTGCCAGTGAAAGTGCCGGTGAAGCGTATGAACATCAACATCAAGTCGTCGGCCGAGAACGTATGCACACCCGACGCATAGGTAGCTGTCGAGTAGACACCACCAACGAAGTTCCCTGTCCACGAATAAGTCTCTTCAGTCAGCAGGGTGGCCCCAGCCGCCCCTGCGTAGATCTCGAACTCTATCGTGGCACTGCCACTCGACAACGTACCGTTGTACATATTGTAAGTAAGCGATCGCAGCGATCCACCTCTCGGATACTGGAACTGGAGCGCAGCAGAGGTGACCGCAGGGAAGTTCCGCAACGACTGGTTGGTGTTGATCGGCGTGGCCGCCACGCTGCCCAGGATGGTCGTCCGCGCCTTCTTCGTCCCGATCAGCGCCGTGTTCGCTGCCACCGTCGCATCGGTCGACGCGAGTTGGGCCGACGTCGCGAACCCCGTCCCCTCGATCGGGGCAATCGTCTGCTGGCCCTGCTCGAGGATCGACTGGCTAGACAGGCCGCGCTGGATCTTGTCGACCTGCTGCTGCAGGCTGCGGATCTCCCGCCTGACCGCCTTGTCCTTGATGAGTCCGAGCTCACCCACTCAGGGTCACCTTTGAACTACGGCCCGCAGGCCGCAAGATACCCACCAGCGGGCCGATCGTGCCGTTGCCCTTGCCGGTGTAAACCAACTGAAACTCGTGCCATTCGCCCATCAGCCCGATGTAGATGTGCGTGTTGACTTGCCCCTTCATGCTGACCTGCTGGGAAAGCGTCTGATTGAAATCGTCGCGCTGGTAGCTGCCCGACGTCCAGTTGAGCGTCGCCTGGGCCTCGACTCCGAAGTCGCCGTGCGGCACCCGTAGGTTGAGGAACGTGAAGTCGTTGCGGTCATCGACGATTCGGCCGGACTTGATCTGCACCAGCCGGGTCCCGGCAGAATCGTAGGCGTTGGATGCGTCCGTGCCGCCACTCTGCTCGAGGTAGACCTTCCCGTCCGTCGCGTGGCCCGAGTAGATCCGGGTGGCGTTAGCCACCTCCCCGATCGCCAACGACGTCGTCCGGCTCGGGTGGGGCCCAGTGATCGCCGGTTGGTTGGTCTCCTTCCGGTGCTCGCGAGCCATGTGGAAGTAGTAATCGCCCGTTCCCGTCGACATGATGAGGATTTCGTTGATCGGGTCCCAGTCGAGCACCCAGCCCGACTTGTCGGCCGACAGATCCGTCCACAGCAGATCGTCGCTGATGCGGTCGACCTCGTAGCCGTTGGTGACATAAACGCCGTAGGGGCTGATGTAAGCAGCCAGCGTGTCGCCGCGGACGTTGAACGTCACTGTGGCGTCGGGGCCGACACAGCCCGGAGCGCCGCGGACCTCCTCGAGCCGCGTGGCGTCGAACGAACCGTCAGACACACGGGCCAGCCGCTCGGTACGGTGCAGCGTGCCCTGAGCGAAGAACAAGGCGATCCCGCCCAGGTTGGCACCAGCGACCAGGCGATCGTTCTTCTCCGAGAAGAACCGGATCTTGTAGAGCGGTGGGTAGGACTCGGGTAGGCCCGGGAACGAGTACGAGGCCACCCGCCCGTCCTTCGGGATGCCGACCACGCTGCCGCCGTAGGTGAACATGAACTGGAACGCAGGCGGAGGCGTGTCGCGGTCGTAGAACTCGCGTTTGATGACCGTGCTGCCCTGACTGTCCACGGACGGGACCGCCAGGGAAATCGACGGGTACGTCTGGGACGGCTGCTGGTCGGAAGGGTAGGTGTCCAGCGTGTCGATGAAATCGTCGTCGTCGAACGTGAACGGACCGCCCACGCGGCCCGCGGTCCACGGGAAGACACCTCCCGCAATCGTCCGGTAGACCTCCCAGTGCGTGGCCGACGTATTTGCCTTGACGCCCCTCGTCAACGTGACCTGATTCTGGGCGGACAGATCGACCGCCGACGGATTGGAGATCGGGCCACGATGGACCGTACCGTCATCGTCGACCACCATCTCCAGGTAGCCATAGATCAGCGGGGCCGTCGTTGTTTGCGCCGTAGCATTCGAGCCCACCACGATCGTCGTGGTGTAAAGCTTGAACGTAACCGGAAGATCGCCCGACGGGTTGACCTTCGTAACCGTTGCGCGTAGACGGATCTGGTCGTAGTCAACACTATCGGTAATGCTCTTCTGGATGATGACGAGGTCTTGAGAGTCCAGGTAGTTCTGCGAATGGAACGCCGTGTAGGTCGAGCCGTCGTCTTCGCTGATCTCGAGCGTCAACCTGGCGTAGTTGAAGTTCTCGATCGTCGAGGCGCCCGAGTCGTCAACGCCACCCCCAATGATCCCCTCGTCGGCCAGGACGTCCTGCAGGCCTGTGCTGACGCCCGTGCTGCCGCTCGAGCCGCCCGGGACCGTAACGCCAAAACGCACCGCCAACTTCGCACCTGACGCCACGGTCGCCGCCCAGCCGGAAACCGTACCGCTGGCTGTCGTTACCGTGGACAAATAGGCGAAGGTTTCGTTGTTGGTGTCGTAAGCGTTGGCCCCATCCGTGAACCCGCTCGAGGCCGACCCGTAGACCGGAGCCGTCGAACCTAACGCCGCCACTGTCGACGGAGCCTGCGGGGGCTTGATGAGTCCCTGATCGCGGATGGTCCCATCCTCGGCCAAGACCTGATTACGGTTGACGCCGTCACCCAGATACCAGCGGTTACTGAAGTGCGTGCCGGTCAGCGACACGCCGGAGGAGTCAGACAGAGATTGGAGGAGGGAAAAAGTCGAAGTCTCCCCCGGGGTGCCGCTGTAAAGGTCGCCGTCGGTCAGGGCTACCAGCCGGTCCTTGGTGGCGTCATCGAACTGGCAGAGCGCTAGGCCGTCAATGCCACTACCCGACCCCGTATCACCCACCTCGGTCCGACCCGGCAACGTATGCACGTCGCGCCGGTCGCCGGGCTTGAGGTAGATCCCGATCGCCTCCTGGAGCTCGCCGAACTTCAACGACTCCCGGTCACGGCTGGTGACCAGGCCAAGGTTGATCGGGAGCTTGATCGGCTTGGTGGGCATTAGGGGTTGATGAACCTCGACTCGATGACGTAGAAGGCAACTTTCACCGTTCCGCCAGTGAACGTACCGCCCACCGCCGTAATAACTCCTGTCGTCGCGGCAGCCTCGATCGTCGTTAGGCCCTTGTAGATGACGTGGCCCGTCAACGTCGTGTCGTTGTTGGCAAGAATCTGGGTCTGGCCAGTCAAGCCAACATCAAACCCCGTAGCCGTCCCGGTAATCGGATCCGATGCATCCACCCGATACGATCCACCGATGACGACACCGACCGCCGACATGTTGCTGGCACTCGTCACCGGCGACCCGCCCGACAGATCGAACGTCTCCTCGAAAACCTTGAAGTCGATACCCGAGCCAGACCCCACGCCACCGGTCACCGGGAAGATGTGCGTCCGCACCCCCGGCTCGTCCGCGACCTCCGACGTGTTCGGCGTGCCGATGAAGGCGTTACCGATAATCATCGTGTCCTGACACAGCGCATCAACGCGGATGTGGCTTGTCACGCCAGCCGTCGGACTCGTGCCGCACTCGAAACGGTTGCCGGAGATGACGTTGTAGAGGGCGGTCGCAGCACTGCCCGGCTCGATGTCAACACCAAAGAGTTGTGGAGCCGCGTTACTGCCCTCGATGATGCAGTCCCGAACAACGTTGTGGCTACTGTCCTCGATGCGGACGCCGCCCGACCCGTTGTCCCGGAATATGCACGATTCGACCCGGTTACTGTTAGCTGACGAGCCGTCGAAATGGATGCCCCAAGCCATGTTGCCCTGGAAGCGGCATTGCTCGAACGAATTGGACGTCGCCGTCTCGGCAGCGCTCTGCTGAACCTCACAACCACTCACATTCGCGCCCGTAAACTTGACCCGCTTCCAGGTCGATGAGTCCATCGATGTTCCATCGAGCGCCAAATCGCAATTCGATTGAGCATCGAGCGTCAGATCCTCGGCGCCCGCAAAGAAGTAGCGCGTACCGGCCGACTTCGGACCCAGCACGCCACCACTCGTCAGGCTGGCGCTGGCCCGGATATACGTTTGGTCGACGCCCGCGCCCCGGAGCTGGATGTTGTCGGTTAAGGTTACCGTCGACGAGACCAGACAGACCCCGTCAGGCAAGTAGATCGGCTGGGCCTTACCACCATCGATGCCATCAATACACGCCTGCAGCGCACCCGAGTCGTCGGTCGTGCCGTCCATCTTGACGCCGAAGTCGACGGCGTTGATGTGGTCGGTGTCGTTCCAGCCGGCAAAAACACTGATCGGGTCGTCGGTCGCATCGAGCACGACCTCCCACGCCTTGCCGTTACCCTGATACCAATACTCGTAGCTGGCCGTGCTGTCAGCGCTGACCTTGCTGTTGGTGATGACCGTCGAGCCGTCCGGGTTGGAGAAGATCCGCACCTTGGATGCATCGAGGTTGGGCGTGCTCGACCCGCCGTCGGGGCCGAGGTTGATGAGCTTGTCGCCGACCGCGAACGACTGGGACTCGGCCCAGGTGATCGACGTCGCCGTTACCGCAGTGACCGCGTTGGTGAACGTGTTGGCACCGACTGCGTTGATCTTCAGGGCCTTGTCGCCAATACGGAATGAATGGCCTGCATGGACATTCCAGGTAACGCCCGCCCCGCCAGAAACGACCGCGCCGACCGACGTGACCAGCACGCTATGACCGGAGGGCGGCTGGAAGTTAGTATCGGTAGATACGCTGAGCAGCGTATTCAAACGGTGAATCATAGCTGATGTCCGTCTGACGATCGAGGTCGTCGAATTTCAGTTGCTTGAGCGCATCTCGCCACTCGCGGCGGGCCATATCAGCAAACCGGGCCTCGCCACTATGGATCGCCATCTGGGCCTTGGCGTACCACGTCACAACCGGGATGAACTGCGAGGGCGTGTCGAGCGTGTCGGTCAGTGCGTCGAGCTCGCGGACATAGGCCCAGTACCAGAAGCGCATAGACGGGAAGCTGGAAACCCACTCAGTCGTGGGGCGATGGCTCAGGGACAGCGTCCCGAAGTTGTGCCGACTGAAGATCGTGTAAGCCTGTGGGGACCCATTGTCGTTAGACGTGTAGGTCTCCATGAACTCCTTGGGCTCAAGGTAGCCAAGCTTGCCGCACTCCCACCCGTCAGAATCCAGCGGGATCAACATCCGCGGGCGCTTGACCGAATCCTGAATCGTGTAGTCAACCCCGCTGTCTCCCGACACCGACACGATCGTCTGGCTCTTGAGGTTCCAGTGCCAATCGTGGCTGTTGAGCATGTGGATGGCCGAGTTGATCGCCTTGCCGGCCTGGTCCAACAAGCGCGGGTCCTCGCCGCCCTGGATCATGCTGACGACGTCCTTGCGCAAGTCGAGAAGTGTCACCCGGTTGGGGTCACTCACATTCGCTGACGGGACGGCATTAGCCATTACAACCCCAGCTTCAGGTCAGTGTTATCGAACCTGACCTGCTCAAAGGCCTGGTGCGGCATCTCGGGGACGCCGAACTTCTTGCACAGGTCCGAATAAGTCGCATTCGGAATGTGCTTGTTGTTGATCCGCCAGAACATCGGACGCCAACCGATCTTGAGCTGGCGCAGGATTCGATGGACCCACTCCTTCTTCTCGATGTCCCAGAACTTCTCCGTCTGGTTGATCGACATCTCGGGGACCATCATCTGGTCGTCGTTGCGGTCCATCGAACAGACGTGCTGCCCTTGGTAGTAGACCCCCTGCCACGCCGCCTGGCGCGGGTGCCAGAAACCCAGCTTGGTTGCCATGTCGAAATGGAATCCCGGGTTGAGCTCGCGGAGGCCCTTCTTGAGGGTGACCTCCGAGATCTGCTGCCCCAGGTAGATCGACTGTCCAGGCTCGATGATCAACGGACTCCCCAAAACGGGGGAGGGGTATTCGGCCCCCTCCCCCATGAAGCGACTAGGCCGTCGCGCTGTAGACCTTGATGCAACGGTTGTTGACATCAAGCGCCTTCGCGACCGCGCGCACCTTCCAACCCAGGGTGTGGTAGGTGTCGAGCGGCTGCGACGTGTCCTGCGGACCCGGCGACTTGAACTTGATCATCGGAGCCTTCGGCCCCTTCGCACCAAGCCCGAGCCAGCCGACCGAGTGCCGACCGAACATCAGATTCAGGTAGGCACTGACGTCCTCGGTCACCGTCTGCAAACGGGTCGACCGGACGGCCGTCACGTTGTTGTAGTCACCGACGAGCTGGTTGTTGTCCAGCAGTCGGCGCAGGCCCTCCGGCGTGTGCTGGAAGACCTTGGCCCACGTCACGCTGCCCGACGCCTCGGCCTCGGTGACGAGGTCGCCCTCGGCGAGCGGATGCATGACGTAGACGTAGTTGCCGCCCAGCTCCGGGAAGCCCAGGCAGTTGTTGTTGCGCAGGTGCGATGCACCGCGGGCGAAGTTACGGACGGTCTCGGTGTCGCCGGCAGCCAGCAAGGCACCGCCCGTCGCCGTGTCGCCCGAGTGCAGGAACGTGGTCGACGTCTCGAGCTCGGTACGGATAGAGATCTCGATCGCGCCCTCGCCCTTGTGGATCATCTGATCCCTGTAGACGTCCAGCATCCCCGACCGGACCGTGTCGCGGTGCAGGTCGGAGATCTTGTACCACTCACCCATGTCCTTGATGTCCGCCTCGACCTGGTTGATCGCGGACGGACTCGTCGCACCATCGGTCGCGTCGGTCTCGGACAGGGTGGTCGTGGCGCCATCCTCGAAGACCGGGATGAGCCATCGGGCCGTCTTGGACCCGGCGCCGGAAGGCAGGATCGCCTCCTCGGCGTAGTTGGCCATGACCACGTTCTTCTTCAGGCCTTCCACCACCCGCGGCAGGAGGTAGTCGACGTAAAGATTACTGGCGGTCAAGCCAGTGGTTGAAGTAGTAGTAACGTCAGCCATTGCTGGCTAGTTCCCCTAGAACAGGCCTTCGGCCTCAGACTGCTTCACGATCATGTCGAGCTGCTGCTCTTTCGTAAGCTTGCTGAAATCGACCGGGGCAGACGTGCTCGCCGCCGGCCGATCCGAAGAACTGACCTCAGCCGCCCTCTTTTGCTCACGGAGGCGACCCGCGGAGTCCGCCTTGATGCGCATCTCCTTGGACGCCTTCGTGCGCCTATCGAGGTCGCGGCGCTTGAGGTTGGTCAAGGCGCGCGTGTAAGCCTCACCAGAGGCCCAGGCGATAGACTCCTCACTCGAGCGATCGAACTGGATCCGGCCAGACTCAGCAACGGCATCCTTCTGGAACTCCTCGGCGTTGGCCTTGATGAGTTCCACGTCGTCGGCGGACAAGCCGCCCTGCCACTGCTGCGCGCCGTACTGCATCGCCATCTGCTGCCGCATCTCGGTCAGAGGTGCAGCCTGCTGTGGCGGTGCCTGGGTTGACTGCTGGGGCCGCTCGTCGTCGAGGTAGTCCGCCGTCGGAGGGTTGGCCCGAAGCTGCTCGTTCTCTTGCTCAAGCTGCTTGACGCGATTCTTGAGGAAGCCGGCCTCTCCGGTCGCACTACCCACCGCTCGGCGGAGCTCGGACAATTCCAACTCCAGCCTCTCGACTCGAAGGTCAGACTCGTTCTCGACGACTTCTTCCGTCTCCTCAGACTCAGTTGCCTGGCCCTCGGTGGACTCAGCCTCGACCGGCGTCTCCGCCGCCTCTTGCTGTTCCTCGGTTACGTCATCGCCGGAAGACCTCGCTTCGGCCCGCTCTTCAGCAACCGCGGGCTCGCTGGACTCTGCGACCACACTAAGCGGAGTATCGAAACTCCCTTGCGGGTCGAAGCTGTCGATGAGCTCCTCGATCTGCTCCGGGGTCATCCCCTCTAGCGATGTGATCTCAGCTTGCGCTGTATCTTCGCCGTTTTGGCTCATTCAGAAACTCCTGCCTCCAAGCGCAACTGCTTGAAGTAGTTGGCGACAACGCGGAACGCCTCGCGGGCACCCGTGGCCGCCAGCATCTCGTGGTGCTCGGCGACCGGTATCTCCGCCTCGTCAAAAAACGCCTTCATGTCTCGCTCGATCGTCAAGTAGGCCTCGTTCTCGAAAAGCTGCCGCTTGAGGACGCGGACGCGCTCTTCCTCGGCCTCCGCCTGAACGGCTGCAGCCTCAGAGGCCTCGTCCTCCCGCTGAAGGAACCTACTGAACGAGAGTGCCATTCGTCTGCTCCGGGGGTAGGCCGATCGGAATCGCCTGCTGTGCCTCGCCATTACCGTTGGACACCAACGACTGCGGGTCGGCCAACTGCGTCAAGATCTGGTTGAGCTCGGTCATCGCAGGGTTGCCGACCATCGCCGCCACGTCGCCCATACCGTTCTCCTTGAAGAACTGGCGCATGACGTAGACCCACGGGACCAACTGCTGGATGATCGGGTTGGTCGCACCGGCCGCCGCAAGCTCGCGGAAGTTCTGCAAGCGCTGCTGGTCGGACTCGGGGCCAAGCGTACCCACATACTCGATGTCGCCCTCGACGAAAACGTCCGCAAGGTCGACCGGGACCTCGGACTCGCCGACCCGTACCGCAACGTCCTCGTTGTCCTGCAGCATCTCCTGGTGCAGCTTGAAGATGAACTTACCCAACTGCGGCAACTTGTCGCGCTCGATCACGCGGCCGAAGAGCTCCGGGCGGGTCTGGGCCTGCTGGAGCGTGCCCGCAAACTCGGACGCTGACGCCCGCTTGGTCCCCAGGCCGAAGCCCTGCAGGACGTCAGGCGCCCCCGAGACCTCCCGAGCCTGGCTCTTCACCGCCGAGAACATTGCCAGAATGTTGCTGATCGGAGGGTTGAAGTTCGGCCAGGCGACCACGTCGCGCGGGCTGCCGTTGACCGGGATCGGGCGGTCAGGAGCCTGTGTGCGGAACTTGGACAGGTCCGTGACCTTGTTGCCATCCACGACCGGGCTGGGGCGCACCATCCGAACCGCAGCCGTCGCCATCATCGACTTGACCACGTCCAGGAAATCCTGGTCGTGCTGCATCACCTCGAGCGGGGCGATGTCATAAAACGAGTTCAGGCGCGGGATCATGCCGATGTCGAAGAACGGCAACCGCCGCGGCCAGGGGCGGTCCCGGACGACCACACCCTCGAGCACCGTAATCACGCGCCGACGGATGCCGTCAGGCGGCAACCACGGGACCTCGCCGTAATACTCGTGGCCCTCAAGCATGCGGTACTTGGTGAAATGCTGGCGCGTATGGTTTAGACGGGTCGGATCCGTGTAGACCGACTCGTCCTCCTTCATCTGGCTGCCGGCCTTACGGTCGACCGCCTCGCGCACGCCCTCCTTGTCGTAACGGCCCGCCTCGGCCCACTCGTTCGCACGGTTGGCACTGACCGCCAAATACTTCGCGCAGCCCATCATGTCCTGGATGTGGACCGCACCCATGTCGGGGTAGAAATGCCGAATGTTCGTGTACCGGATCCGCGGGTCGTCCCATGTGGGGAGGTCGAGAACCTCAACCCGACTGTCGCGCTCGCCCGTGATCGGGTTCTCGAGCAACTGGCGCGTCGCCGTCGGCTCGACCTTGTACTCCCAACCGCACTCGACGATACCCTTGCCGTTCACGCCCGCGCCCAGGATCCAGTGGATCATCGCGCTGTAGTGCGTCGGCAGCCGGTGCGTGTGCTCGACCAGGCCCGACGCCACCTTGGCGCGGTGGATGTCCTCGAAACCCGTACCCTTGAACTTGGTGAACGTGTAGTCCGGGAAGATCGCGCCCGCGATCCCCGACACCGTCGTCATGATCGACTGATGACTCTCGGTGTCCTTCAGACGGGCCGCGTACTCCCGCGTCGGGCGCCTGAATGTGTCTAGCGGGCTCTGAGTGTTGTTCGACCGGTCACTACCGATCGATAGCTCGAAGTTGGCCTCGGACTCGTCCCAGATGCACTCAAACGGCCTTCGCTTCTCCGCAGAGTCGTCTACGAACTCCTTGACATAGGACGCCCGCTCATCAGCCGGCGGGCGCTTTTCGTCTAAAGAGGTCGGCATCCTGGCCTATCTCCGGGCCGATGGCGGGAATCTTGTAATTCTCCACCTCCAGCCCATCATCGAAATGCTCCCATGTCAATACCTGGATCTTCCGATGCCCCACTCGGCAACCCAGGTCGACGCATATGGGAACCCCCATTTCCGCCAATTGGTAGCAGAAGGCGAAGTCCTCGCCGCAAGCCATCCTACCATATGTGACCGCGCGATTTCGTATAGCCGTCGGGATGCTGAATGGAGGGTCGTTGTCGTAGTCGAACTGCTCGAGGATCGAGCGGTGGACCATCAACGCGCCCGTGCCGACGAACTTGACGTCCAGCAACCCCTCGGCCGGCAGCTTCGTCGGGCGGTAAGGGAACCGCAGCGTCCCGTCCTCCGCCTCGACCGCGAAGACCGCCATGATCCCGTTGTCGATGCTCGAGCTCGCGCAGACCGCGGAGATGACCGGGCGGTTGTGGGCAGCCAGCGCCAGCGGCAGATCGAACAGCGGAACCATGTCGTCATCCAACATCAACAGCCACTCGCGGTCGGACGACTCCAAGAACAGCTTCGCAATGTGCGCCCGCGTCTTCTCGATGTGACCGCCGAACGCATCCTTCTGCAGGTTGCACTGGATGCCGCCCTGCATCCACAACATGAAAGCCTCGGTGATGTCGGCACTCACGCCCTCGATCGGACGGTGCGGAACAATCACATGAATCTGCTGCGCCAACTGCTGCATGTCGGGGCGCTGGAAAAGGTCGACGGCTTCTTGGAGGCGACGGTTCATTCGCTACCCTTCCTGTAGCCGATCACAGCCATGGGCTTATCGGTCTGACCACCTGTCTGAATGATCTTGAAACGAAGACCGGGAAACAATGCCTCCAAGGCCACCATAAGAGAGGCTGACTCCGATACGTAACCACCGGGCACCTCTACCCATCCGGTGTCAGGTATCTCCATCAATACGCCCCACAAAACTTACTGAACGTCAAACCTTCCTCCTCGTCCCAATCCGACTCCAACGGGTCCACCCAGATCTGAGCCATCGGGGAGAACTCGTCGAGCTCGGTGTTGGTACTCCTGGCCGTGATGTCGGCCTCGTCGTCGAATGCGTTCGTGTTGCGACCACCCGGGAGATCACGCCAATTCCGTGCCTGCGCCAGGAACAGGTCGCTGTAGTCCGTCGGGCACTTCTCGTAAATAAAGAACCTTCCCGCTTCGGCCTCAGACGCCAAGATGCCGAACGTCACGTTCTTCCTGTTGGCCTGGTTGCCCTTCAGGGCCACATAGCGGAACCCGTTGACCCCACAGCGCTGCGCCGCCTTCCAACACTCCGTCTCGTAGTCCGCGCTGATGCCGCCGTACTCCTCGACGCCAAAAATGTTCGTGCCGTACTTCTTCGCCAACTGAGCGCCCTGGTCGAAACCCTCCGACATCGTCCACTCGCGGCTCGAGCGACCGTCCATCAGAACACGCTCCTTCGCCTGACCGTTCGTCTGGATACGGATTACCGACCAAGCCCAGCGGTCCTTCTTCCTGTCGCCCCGCTGCTTCTCCTTGATGCCCGTAGGAGAACCCAACTTCTTCGGGGCAGGATCGCCCAGCACCACATACACGAAGTTGCGGCGCTTGCGGAGCTCGTGGAGGTCGATCCAGTGCTCACACTTACTCTGATCCCAAGCCTTCTCACCCTTCGGAGACGGGTCGTTCATCATCTGGAAAGCGAAGTCCGTGCTCGACTCGCGCTCGTCCAAATCAACCTGCTTCTCCAACTCGTCCTGCGTACACTCCGAGTTGTAGTAGATGACCTCGCCCTTGTAGTCGGGCTCGCCGTCCGTCTCGCGGATCGCACGTAACCGCACCTTCCAGTCCGGGCTCTCGAGACAGTCGTTCCAGAAATCCTTCGGGTCCCAACGCGTACCCTTCGCCCACATCGGGAAGCCGCGGTCAAGCGCCTTTGTCAACGATCGCTGCACCCAACGCTTCACCTTCGGAAGACCACTGTCCTCGATGACCTTGTCAGAGATAATGTCGTCCGGCATTGCAAGCTGGAAGTGCTTGCCCGTCATGTCCGCACCCGTCGACAAGGCCAGGAAGCTGGGCGTCCGATCAAACCTCCCGTCCGTGTCCGCACCGTCAAACGTGAACTGGTCCGTCTTCAACCAACGGCCTCTTTTTGCCTTTGACGTCGCAGGCGCGTAACCCAGGCCGCTCACCATCTCCCTGAGCTTCTTGTTGCCCATCCAGTGATGACCGCACTCCTGAACCACGCCCTCCGCCTGGTCCAACTTGGCGTGGATGATGACCGCCCTCAACTGCATGTCAGCCAGGTGCGCCTGGATCACCTGGCCAATCTCGATCGTCGTCTTGTAGGTGCCCCTGGGCCAGAGATCAAGAACACGTAGCAGCCGGCCGTTCTTGTCCCGCGCCAGCTTACGGTCGTCGGTGGACAGACCCAAACGGTCCTCGTCCATCTCGTCGCACATCGGCTTGTGGAACTGCTCGGTAAGACGGGTGTAGCCCAACACCTCCGTGCAGAGGTACCAAAGACCGCCTACCGTGCTCGTAATCCGGTAGCGCTCCTCGATGCGGGCCTCCTCCCGCCGAATGATCTGCAGGGAGCGGCCGGGGAGGTGGTCACTCATCGCCGATGCAACTGCTCACGACGTAAACCAATACGCTTCGGTGGGTCGTACAACGGCTCGCCGCGGGCCGTATACAACACCGGATACTGCTCCTCGCCGTCGCGCTCGTAGACGGTCACTGACTCAGGGCCGGGGCGCTCTTCGTCGTAGTAGTACGGCATCAGAACTTAACGACGTCCGTACCCTTCACCCCGTTGGTCAGCAAAATATTCCGCATCTCGCGGATCACGTTGCGGCCCTGGGCGTCCGTGGCCTTGTCGTCGAACTGCTTGCGCAGAGCCGCGCACACGTCGTCGACCGTTGCACCCTTCGGCTTGTTCTTGCTGCCCTTGGGGCGGCCGGGGCGACGGCTCCCTACGGGGTTGGGCTGGTCTACGATCGCGCGGGTGTCGTCGGGCATGGAAGGCTCCTAGCTAAAAAAGAGAAACGATCTTGGCAGCCTTGATCGCATTGCATTTACGGCAAGAGGCTACCACGTTTTCTGGGCTGTCCGTTCCGCCGCGAGAAAGCGGAATCACATGATCCATATGCCAGTCAGAAAAAGAAGCCGGCAAATCAGATTTACACCAGTGACAACGACCCCCATGACGCTCGTAAAGATCCTTCTTGGATGGACCGCTGTACGTACCACGCTTCTTCCGAGCCTTGCGGACAGATAACCGCTTGCGCTCAACCCAGTCCGGATCGGTTAAACGACGCTCGCGATCCCTCTTTCGACGACGCTCGCGCTGGCGCTCCGCCCAGTCAGGATCCAACAAACGCTTCTTGGCCCTACGGCGACTCTCCTGCTTATTGACAGCAGCACGATTCAAGGCCTTCCACGCGCGACTCCTCGCCAAGGCAGCCGCAGGATCTTTCTCGTACCGATGCTTGCCGCGGTCCTGACTACAAGACTTGCACCGCCGGTCACGTGGCCAATTCCGCGAACGACTACGGTCGCTATAGAACTCCATATACCACAACAAAAAACCGCAATCGCAGCACTTGAAGCGCACGTCACAACGCAGCCAGTCGTGGACGGGACAGAAACCAGGCGATCGATCACAGAGACAGGGCGACGCTTCCCGCTTTGCACGCCTACGCTCTTCTGATTCCGCTCGGCGCTCTTCTCGAGACTTGCCACCCCGAGCGCGGGCGTAACGCCTCGAGGCACGGCGAGCTATCTCAAGGTGATGCTCGCAGCGGACCCGACCCTCTTTGGCTGGACGACTACAAAGCTTGCACTTCCCCATGGGGGTGGACTGTAACTCATTTATCTGGGCGCATACCAAAATTGATCGAGGGGTCGAGTAAATAGGGTGAGGGGCCGGCTTGGGGCCTTCCCCCCATGGCTTCATGCCGCACCGCGATGCCGCACCGCGATGCCGCAGCGCAGCGTCCGGTAACGCACAGTCTGTCAACCTAATTAGCCCAGAGTTCCGCGCTAGTGCCGTTATGGCGCGGCGTAGGGTGGGGGCTTTCGCCTCACAGCGGCGGATACAGCGCCGCCTTGGAGCTGGCGCGCATCATTCCGTAAGCGACGCGGAGCTGGCGCTTCGATGCGCCCATCGTGGCCAGTCGGCCCTGGCGGCGGTGGTGGTCGCGGGCGGCGGCGGTGGTTGGGCTCTCTTCGCTGTCCTCAAGCCCGTCGGCCTTAATTCTCAAGGCATTCCGGTACAGCTCATCGTACAGCTTGGCCGTGCCGGCGACCTCGGCGGCGGTCAACTCGCCGGCCTTGCGGCGCTCTTCGAGGTCCTCAACGGTCGCCGCCCGGTACTTGCGGAGCTTCGCCGCGAGGTCGGAAGCTTTACCCCGCTCACCCGCAACACGGCGGGCTAGCTCCATTCTGGACCTGTTGGTACTTAATACCTGGGATGCCCTCACCTCAGCAGACGCGTCGCTAGCGGCGCTCCCTGCCGCCTGCCAGCGCTCGCGCTGCGTCTTAGGTACTGTGGGGTCCCCAACTCTAGCGCGCGCCTCAAGGTCAAGGAACGCGTCCTGGAGCGCCGTCAATTTGGCCGGCTTAATTGCCTCACCACATGACTCGCATACCGCTATTTCTTGTATCTGCACGGATGCCTGACCCATGGCCGCCAGTCTACCACCGGACAAACAAAACCCCCGCCGAAAGGGCGGGGGCTCCAATCGGGCTAAACGTTATAACGCTCTCTGCCCTTCGAGTGACTAGATAGCCGCCAGTAGTAGTCCCTGGCCCCGGGGGCCCGACTCCAGTCTGGCTCAAATCCCCCGCGCGTCAGCCACTCATGAAGATCGGCCGCAGCCGTAAAAGCTTCAAACTGGTCGCCGTCGTCCAGAGCATCCTGTATTCGACTTAGGCACACACTCGGATCCATTCTACTCCCCACCCCAGAACGGGTCATAAGCAAACGGCACTTCATGCCAAACCGAGCCATCTAATCGATTCCAGAACGTCGAATGAGACCAGCGCTTCCCATGCTCACGCAATTCAAACGACATCCAGCGCCCGAGAATGTCTCTCGACTTCTCCGTTGACTCAAACTGGAGGTCGGACTCATGATTCCCAAGACGGACTCCCGCATCCCGCAAAATGGCATACAAGCTGCGGTGCTCAATACCGCCCGTCGTCCCCAAATCTGGTCTCATGCTCCCCTCCCCTCCGCCTTGCGGATGGCGGCGCGACAAGCTTTGCAAGCCTCACTCTTTGACGAGAAGTCATTCGCCCTACCATCGAGGACTTCGAGAGCACCCCTCAGCGCCTCCACCATCTCCGGCGCGGCGGCGATAAGGCGGGCGTTGGCATCGCGCTCAACTGGCCGCGTTCCGTTGCCCGGATCACGGTCCATATGCGCAACCGGCAACGACCCGAACGAGCCATCCGGCGCAAGCGCATAAACGGAACCGTTCTGGACCCTCCACGGCCCCGGCGTATGCTTCGTGTCACTCATCGCCCGTCGCTCCTTTCGCCACGTTGCCCGCACACCCATCGGTGCGGCAAGTGATTCCGACCTTCCCGTCCACACCGTCGAAGTACCACAGCATGCCGCCACAGCTCACGCAGCCTGGCGACCCCTTCGATGGCTCCGAACTCCGGCACGGCTCATGCCAGCAAGCCGCCGCCCCTGTCTGCCGGCAGCTCACCGCACCCCCTCCACGACCGCCACCGCCAGCCGATCGGCCCGCGCAGTCGCCTTGGCCCGCTGGACGGTGCAGCTCTGGAGCTCCGCTTCCGCCTCGACTAGTGCCGGCCCGTAGGCGTCGGCCGCATCGGTCGACCCGCTGCGGTAGCCGACTCCGTAGGCTGCCAGCACGGCTGCCAGTGCCACGGCCAACAGCGCCACGGTCAGGATGCGGGAGGAGCCGCGCTCTGTCATCGCACGCGCGTAAATCCTGTCCGCTGACAGCTGGTCCTGCTCTATCCGATCCTGCCCATTGAGCAGACGAACCAGCGCCCGCTCGACAAACGCCGTCCGGGTGCTGCGCTGGGCCTTGACCCGCTGGTCGACCAGCTCCACCAACTCCGCCGGCAACTTGACGTTCACTCGCACCACCTCGGTTCCGTGTCGGTCGGTTTCGGTTTTCATGCGTCTTGCTCCGCGTCCTGAATAGCCTGAATCCGCTCAGCCTCCCGAATGATGGCCGGCAGCGTCACAAGCGACCTGAGAACGTCCCACGGGCTGACATAGGCGGCTTTGAGTACCGCTCGGGCTGCACCCACATCCTCCGACGGGTCAACCGGAGACAGCGCGGCCGACAGCTCCGGAGCGACAACACTGTCCCATTTGGAATCACGGTCCTGCCAGTGCCGCAACTCTCCATCCTCGTCATACCCGAGAACCTTCAAACCGGGTGCAACGTGCTCGGGCACATCGATGCGGACAAGCTTGCGGTCTGTCGCCGTGAAATCATCGTGCCAGACCCGAAACAGCTTACCAGCCGGAAACTCATCTACCGCCTCCCAGAAACCGTGCTTCTGCCTCTTGTCCCGACAGGCATTCGGAACGCTTTCGGACAACCTGTAATAACCCTCTTTCATAACTGGTCACTCCTTTCCCCCCAAGTATGCACACACTCCACGCGCACTTCAAGCACTTTCCGAAAGTTTCTTTGGTGGCTGCCTTGCGCCGACCGCGCACACGACAGGGCATTACCCGGACGTCCCGGAAGGCGTGACCCTGGGCCTCGAGATGCCCGGAAGTGGACTTTTAGAGTTCCTTCCGTCCTCTCCCTGGCGACGTGGGGGTGAGGCTTGCCAGGGAGGCAGTGACTCACCACTTTCGCCCGCCCGAAAGGCGGGCGAAGGGGGTGAGTGCTGCCGAGCCATGGCGGGGGAAATGCGTGAGTAGTCCCGTGAGTGGTCCACTCACGCAACCTATATTTTTCTTAGGGCGTGAGTGGCCATTTTGGCGTACCTATATGCGTGAGTGGTTGCGTGAGTGGCGTGAGTGGCTTCTCTCATTCTGCCGAGATCCACCTCGTGGTTTTGCCTCCACTTTCGCCTCTGACCTCGCCCTGCTTCTCGACGGTTGCACTGAAGCTACAGGCCCGTCCGATCGAGTTCGACAGCGACCGGTCTCCTCGCCCTCGGACCTCTGCGGGGGCGGCCTGCTTCCAGTGCTGGACGAGCTGCCCCGTCGTTGCGGCGCCACCGAAATGTGCCCGTATCCAGATACCGACCCGTTTGTCCAGCGTGTCCTCTGGGGTTCGGGGCCGCCCCTTCTCCAGGTGGACGGCCAGCGTCTCGGCCAGCCCGTCGTCCTCGCGTGTCTTGTGGTGCTCGAGCAGGCGCCGGCCGTTGTCGACCTGGAGGATCCACGCGCTATCGACGTTGTCCGCGATGGCGCCAGCGCCTCGCATGGACTGCAGGTCGACCTTCTCCGACGTCTTCCTCAGGTGGTGGACGATCAGGATGGTGGCGTTCTTCTCGTCCCTGAGTGGGATGAGGTATCTGGAGAAGAATTCCGTCATGTCGTCGTTGTCGTTGATGGCGTAGCCCGGGGCGAACTTGGACAGGCTGTCGATCATCAGGACCGCCCCGTCGGGGAGGGTGTCCTGGAGGTGTTTCCAGCCATCGATCTGGAAGGGGCGGGGGCCGAGGGCGTAGCCCGGGGCGATCATCCCGGGTTCGTGGAAGTGTTTAAACCTACGCCACTGCCTGCGCTCTGGGTTCTCGAAGTCGAGCACGACCACAGCGTCCGTCTGCGCCGCCCTGTGACGCCCCAGCCACTTACCCCCGTTGGCCAGGGCGAATGCCAGGTCGTCGCGTATGAGCGATTTCCCACCCCCTGGGTGGCCTGCCAGGACACAGGCGTCCCCCTTGACCAGCCAGGGGTGTACGAGCCAGTCGGCGGGGGGTGGTTCCTCGCGTACCCACAGCCCGGTATCGACCATCTCGATGGCGTACCGGGCGGGCTCGACGACCCCTGGGTCCTCGGGCTCCCCGTGCAGTCCTTTCTTGGCGGCCGACTCGACCAGTTTCTCGATATCGACCGATCGGTCCTCGAGCCCTGTGCTGGAGGGGGCGGCCCGGGAGTCCAGCCACTGCAGCACCTTGCGGACGGTGTCTTCGGAATAGAACCGCTCGAAGACGGCCCGGGCGATATGGAACCACTCCTTGTGGCGCTCCTTGCCGGCCCTGGTGGCCGTCTGGAGCTCGTCCTTGCCGATGCCAGCTTCTCGCAGCCAGCGCCAGATGCGCTCATCCGATGAGTCGACGTGCCCCTGGTCGTCGGCCGCGGGGCGTGTGAGCAGGTCGACGACCCACGCATCCAGGGGTGCGGCGTCTGCGAACCCGACCCCGTTGGCCTTCTGGTAGGTCCTGCCGTCCGGCAGGCGTGACCCCGCGAGAATGACATATCCCTTGTTCAGCCCCTTGACTTCCACATGGGTGCCCAGGGCGGTCTGGGAGGCCCTCAGATCGACGCCAGCGGGCGCCCGGTAGACATGGTGCCTCCCTCCCGACGGCGTCGTGACGACGAACGTAGGGGCCAGGGGGCCCTTGAGCTCGAAGTCGTCGTGGTAGGAGTCACAGTCGATGGCGATGAGGTCGTCTGCGAGGGGCGACCCGACGAGGGCGCCGGGCCACTGTTTCCACCATGCCCGGATCTGCGTGGCGTCCAGCGTGGCGTCGCGGTGCCCGTTGGGGGTGTAGGGTGCTTTGGCCCGGGGTCCGTCCTCAACGCAGGGGAAGACAGGGATGCCTTGCACTTCGGCCCAGAGGAGTGCGACGTCGAGGTTGGTTCTACCCATTGTCCTGCTCCAGCGTTTCCTTGACTTGCTGGAGGAGGTCGAGCCTCTTGGACGTCCGGTCGTCGTAGTCGAGGCTTGGCCTGCGTTCGTAGCGGAGGATGAGTCGGTCGACGTTGGATCGGATGGTCTCGAGACCTTTACACACGGGGCTCTCCACGACAGTTACGGGCCGGGGAGCCCTGTCGTGGACAACTCCCCGGCCCTTGGTTGCGCTGCCCCGACAGCTAACCGGGGCGTGGGGATTCTACACGGATGGGGAAGATGTGAACCGGGATCCCCATCCTGGCCGCTTGCCGGATGCAGTCCCCAGCCTTAACCACTTGGCTACACCGCCTCAATCCACTGGATTGGAAATTGCGGCGGCCGTGCTAGAATACAGATGTAGCCACGCTTCGCGAGACGGGTAACCATTTGTCTCTCAACAGGTTGTGGCGTAAGCCGGGTAGTTGCAGCTACCCGGCTTACACGTTTTTAGGGCTCACTCCGGCCCAGCCAACTCCCAGAAATTCGGGCCAACCTTCAGGTTTCGCACTGGCGATCCTTCTTGGTACGTCTGGCTCTGGCGGAGATGGTGGGCATGCAGTTAACCGGGGCGTGGGGAGGGTACTACGAGAAATCGAACGGGTCGGCGGGGATCGTCCACTGGACGGTGCGGGGTTCGCTGACCATGTCGTCGAAGATCAGGTTCTTGCGTAACGTCGACATCGCCTTGGCGAGCCCGGGTGCGTAAAGTTGTCCGAAAGCGTCCTCGGCAACCACCTCCGGCACCCTGACCCCCAGAAACGCCACAGATGCGAGAGCGAGTGCGGCTTGTTGGAGGAAGTGTCGTCTACGCATGGAGCAGCCTTTTGGGGTTCTGCAGCAGGTAGCCACGGACGACGAGGCCGACGGAGCAGGGCGGCGGACCCACGACAGGATCCCAGAACGTAGGCGGAATGTCTGGATTGGGTCTCTTGAAGAACCACCGACACTCCTCGACGATCATGCGTCGACCGCAGGTCATCAGCCAGACGCCCTCGAGCACGCCCGGGTGTCGCGGGTCGAAGATGTGGCCGGCGACTCCGACGCCCTGGTCTCCGTGGAGGATGTAGGCGCCGTACTTATTCACGCCCGGTCTCCTTGTGGATGCGTTGGAGGAGGTCTGGGTCTCCCTCCATTTCAGGAAAGGCGGCATACCACCCCTCGATGGCTTGCTCGCACTCCCCCAGCAGCTCGAGGAGGCGGGAGATGCGGGCGCGACCATCTTGCCTGCGGGCTATCTCCTCAGACCAGCGGTCTAGCTCCTCTGCATCTTTTCGGAGTTGTGCCGCCAGTTCGACAAGGTTGGGGCGTCTACCCATCCCCGACCCCCTCGGCGTCGCGGAGCACTTCGGCAACATCTCTGCGCCAGTCCTCGCCTTCCTCGGCTGTTGTGTAGTCCGAGATTGGATTGCGAAGAAGGTGACCCATCCTCCCCACCAGCTCTGTGAGGCGCTGGATTTCCTTGAGCGCGGTTGTTCCGTCACATCCACCCAACGCTTCGTAGATCTCGTGCAACCGCTGCTCTGCGTAGCCGCCTCCGCACCAGCTATTGCAGTTACACGCGGGCGTATCACATTGCCGGTAGCCGCGGGTATGAATGAAGTCCTCTGCCCTCTCGGCGCGCTGGCGGAGGGCGAGAACGTCGGCACCCATTCGATCTGGCCCATATGCAAAACGCTTGATCCTGTCCCCGTAGACGGCAATTGCGACCTCGTCGAGCCATCCGGCAAGTTGCTGGATGCTTACCGACAAATGCGGCGATCCAGGCTGGTCGCTTTCAAGCCCCGCTTCCCGCATGGCCTGCACGGCTCTGTCTAGCGACCCCCTCAACTCATCCCGCTCGCGTTCGGCAACGTCACGCTGTTCGGCCTCGTGGTCTCGCTCTCTCTTCCACCTCTCAATCTCCGCGTCTTTGGCGGCGTAGTCGGGGAAGCCTGAATTGACCGCCTGCTCCAACTTCTCCACCCGCTTGCGGAGGCGGGCGTTCTCGTCATAGAGATCACTGTGCAATTTGCAGCGGTGCTTCACCGTGTGCGCGTCGTCGCAGGTCCAACGACATGCGCACGGCGCGCCGTTCTCCCAATGCCCGGGATCTTCCTCTTCCTGAAACTCAAAAAGCTGTTCACGTAACGAGGCGTTCTCCTCATCCCTCTCCTCCAGCGCGGCGGCCACAATCTCTTCCAACTCAGACTGAGGTCGCAAGGCAGGGCCGAAGATCTCATCCCGCACCCTCTTTGCCGTCCACTTCTCCCTGTCACTCATCAGGCAGTCTCCTTGCGATCCATTCGACGATTTGCGGTACGACGGCGTTGCCTAGGGCTCTAAGTCGGTGTGTCCGATGGGGAAACCCATCATCCATTCGACGAAAGTCGGGTGGAGCCGGCCAGGGCGATCCGTGAGTGTGTGCCAGAGGCGGCCCAGCAGGGAGTTGACGGGTACGTTCTTGCAGGCCTCCGCCGCCCCGTCTTTCCAGTCGCGTGATGTCGGGGTTGGCAGGGGCTTCCGCCACCAATCCGACAGCGTGGTCCCTCCGTGCGCCTCCCTGCCCGGCGATCGGCCGGCTGTCGCGTTCCTGCTGTTGCGTGAGTCGCCTACGGTCGGCGTGGGCAGCATCGACCACCACTGCCCTAGCGTCAGTCCGAAGCCGTTGTTGCCGTGTTTGTCCGCCGCTACCTGTCGTCGGCGCTTGACCTTCTCCGGGTCGACATCGAACGCCATCTCCGACGACGGGGTCGGTATGGGTGGCGACGATCCACACTCGTTTCCTGATGTGGGGCGCTCCGACGTCTCTGGCAGCCACAGTCGTCCATTCCGTGTCATACCCTGCACTGGCCAGGTCAGCGAGGATGCGGCCGAACGTCCGGCCTTGGTCGTTGGTGAGAAGTGCGGGGACATTTTCCATGAGGAGGAGTCGCGGTCGAGCTCGACGTAAGAGCTGGAACCATACCGGCCAAAGGTGCCGGTCGTCCTTGGGTCCTCGTCGTTTACCAGCGCTGCTAAAGGGCTGGCACGGGAACCCACCCGTCCAGCAATCTGCCTCTGGGATGCTGTCCGTTTGGATCTCACGGATGTCTCCTAGGTTGGGCGTACCGGGCCAATGCTTCTCATAGACCTTGATGGCGTACGGCTCGATCTCGGAGTAGGCGACGCACTCGTGCCCGGCTGCGTCCATCCCGAGCCGGAAGCCGCCTACTCCCGCGAACCAGTCGATGTATCGGATGGCTTCTCCTCCCCCAGCACACACCCGAAGTCGGGGCGGGTGCGGAGTGTTGACGCCTCGTCGATGGAGCCTTGCGTGAAAGCTCCTACGCTTCCCCAGTCGTCGGTCTGGTAGGGCTCCGGTATTCGAGTGCATGCGCCGTGCTCGCCTCTGGGCGGGGTGCCCATCGGTAGCGGCTTCATCCACCACCGACAGTCCTTGCAGAGGGTCATGGGCTGCTCTTCAGGAATCGCTGGTACATCAGCTCCGACAAGATGAAGGCCAACAGCCCCTCTGTGACATTGCCGGAAAACATGAACAGCACACCGGCCACCAGCAAGATCAGCCCTGGCACCATTGCGGCAACCTTCACTCAAACACCTCCCTGACCTCTTCCGAGTTATCCAACTCCTCAAGCCAGTCGACGGTACGCCTGTAGACGGCGACGCCGACGGCGATGGCGAGGAGGGTTACGAGGGCGTAGTACATGACGTCTCCCTAGCGCCCGCCCCGCCCGGCTTACCACCACCGGGTACCACGGCTACTCTGGCCGCCGTCACAGCTTGCGGGTCACCGCTGGACCAGCAACACACCGGGCATGTCCAGTGCCCCGGGGCGAGCCCTGCAACGATACATTTCCGTAAAGGTCCAGTCAAGGCTTGACAGGCCCTATTAGGCCCTCTAAGATTTCTGCATGGCTGACAAGAAAAACAACAAGACCGAGCGCATCAGCGCCTACGTGACGCCGGCTACCAAGCGATCGTTGGCTCGCGCGGTCCGTGCGGAGCACTGGATCCGGGACATGTCGACGTTGGTGCAGGTAGCGCTGGCCGAGTGGTTGGAGCGGTACGAGCTGGCGGCTGCCAAGCGGAAGGGGCGGAAGTGACAGTACACGTTTCCTGGTTGATGCCGGCTTTTTCGCTCGGTGTTCTGGTCGGCGTCATCTGGATGCGGCACACCCTCCGCACCCGCATCGCCGGCCTGAGGCGGGAGTTGGAGGAGCGGGCTGCGGAGTACCGGCATTCGGTCTTGATGTTGCGACAAGGAGGAGTGTAATGGGTTTGTATCTGAACGACCCGGCAATGGGTTACGACAAGGCGGCTCATCTATTGACGCTAACCGGCGTCGAGGAGATGAGTGAGCCCGAATACATCAACCCCGAGTCCGGGAACGTCGCTGTGTGCGTGGTGGACAACGTGATGTTCACCGCTGCCGCAGTTGTTTTCAGCGAGGCAGAGCGGGATGCTTTTTCGATTCACGACAACAGTGGCAGGTCTCGTCGGTGGCTGAGGGTGCCTGTCGACATCGCTAAGAGCATGACTGATTGCTGGGAAACTTACTTCTGATGACCCCTTTCCCCACACCCCGCCCGTGGTCGGTCTTCAAAGAGCGGACCCGCCGGCCTCGGACGGCCCCCCGAACAGTAGCCGGCGCTCTGTCGCCGACGCGCGAAGCGGGTGGGGTGTGGGGGATTCGATCGTTGCAGAGGCGGCAGGGTGAAGCAGTAGGGACGCCTACTGGTTGCCAGGACGGTTGGAGTCTATCGGGCGTGCAGTTCCAACCTGCATAACCCTGCCGCCTCTGGAGCGATTGAATGAAAATGAATTGGTACAGATTTCTCGGGGTCTTGATTGTTGCCATCTCTGTTATCAACGGAGTCTGGGCCCAAAGTGACGGAGCTAAGCTTGTGGCTTTGCTTACGATTTGTGTCGGATCTTGGCTGATTTCGGAGGAGAGTGACGATGCCTGACGACAACCCCAGCGCTGCCAACCCCGCCTACGAGGAGAACGACTTTTATGCGGGTGCGTGTCCGGAGGATTTGGGGCAGGAGGCCATCTGTGGGTCGTGCTACTTCGGCCTCGACGACTGCCACTGCGACGAGATCCCCTTGCGCCAGCGCCTATCCCACGAGAAGGCCCAGCGCCAGATTGAGAGACAGTAGTGTCCCAATTCGAGAGTTCTGCCCCAGTGACCTGCTCGCCAAGGAGAGACAGTGATGATTGATCTGAGATCTCGGTGCCGCGGTTGCGGCGCTGATTTCGCTCAAGATGCAAGCGGGGTCTTTTGCCCATTTGGTTGCGTTACCCCAACCCAGGACAGTCCAGTGATCGACCTGAAGCTGTTGCCGGAGGATGTGGCTTTCGTGACATTCTGTCGGCACAAAAATCGATGCGTGTTATACGCGTGGGCCGGTCGTCAGGTTTCCCGTGACGGACTGACCCCCGAAGCCGCCTACCGAGCCGCGCTCGAGGCGTGGGAGGAGAGGTCATGACCGACGCCGAGATCCGCGAGCACCTGAAGCGGCTGGGGTTGTGGTGGGGCATGTCGACCACTGACTCCCGGCAGCACTTCGAGGGACGCATCCCCGACGAGGAGCCGCGGGTGTTCAGGAAGGGGGACGATAGCGAGCTCCGGGCGGACGATGAGTGAGATCCCTCACCAGTGCGATCAATGCGACAGGGAGTTCGATTGGTTCCCGGTGATGTGGACCAGGAACTACATCACCAAATACTTCTGCACGGAGAAGTGTGCCGATGACTTTCAGGCCGGTCGAGCTCGTTCTGGACGAGATCAACGATAAATGGGTTCATGGTGACCCCTTTGAGGTCGACCCGACCGCCAAGACGGAACCCTACCAGCTCGCCTACGTCTACGGAGCTCGGCATGGATTCATGGTCAAGGCGTCGAGGTGTCGCAGGGAGTTCTCGGACCTGACGTTGCAAGCCTTCTATCAGAGGGGTTTCGAGAAGGCGAAAGAGATTACGAGAAAACAGAAAGATGCCTGACTGCCCCTGCCTGGGCTGTCGGATCACATGGCAGACCAAGTACCTGGCACAAAGTCAAAAGGAGAATGACCAGATGCCGATCACTGCACCCGTAGGATCCACGAAAGACTTCGACCCGGTCCCGTCCGGCAGCCACCTGGCCTACTGCTATCAGGTCGTCGTTCTGCCGCATCAGGAGACCCAGTGGGGGGTCAAGGACCGCATCGCGATCGGGTTCTGCCTGCCCGAGGAGCGGATGGAGTTCACCAAGGAAGGCGAGCCGGAGGAGGGGCCGCGGGTTCTGACCGGTCTCTACAACCTGTCGATGAACCCCAAGGCCAAGATGCGGCACTTCCTGGAGGGCTGGCGTGGCAAGGCGTTCACGGACGCCGAGGCCGAGACGTTTGACGTTGAGAAGATGCTGGGCAAGTGGGCTCGCATCAGCGTCATCCACAACGAGAGCGGCGGGCAGGTTTACGCCAACGTTGACTCGGCGGCGCGGGTGTCGGGGCGTGACGCCGAGGCCTGCAAGGAGCTGCCGCAGGAGATCGAGCCGTTCTCCTACGACGGCTCGGGCGACTACGACCACTTGCCCGAGTGGCTGCAGAAGAAGGTAGCCGAGGGGCTCGAGGCCAAGGGCAAGCCCGCCCCCGACCCCGCCACCCCTCCCGACCTGAGCGCACCTGCCGGGGACGACGATGACATCCCGTTCTAAGGAGTGGGAGGAGCGCGGGGTGATTGCGTTGACCAACAACGAGTTGTGGGCTGCGATCGACTCCCATGTTGACCTTTTGAGGTCCAAGGGTATGAAGGTTGGCGAGGCGGAAGAGTACGCCAGGGCTATCGCATTCCACGCCGAACGCATCCGCGCCCTGGCGCGGTTGTTGGAGGTGTGATGAAGGATCGACTTCGTCAGTGGTTGCGTCGGTGGCTTGGTATCGATGGTGTCGAGGCGGCCCTTAAGCGACACGAGGAGAGCGGCTACGCACTGATGGATATTGGCCGATTTGAGTCACTGGTTCTTGTTTGCCATCGCACCCGCGGGCCTGGAGGCAACGGCTACGTCAGGGCCTTCTGCCCTCGATTCAAGAATCAGCAGGAGGTCATTCGATTCATCCGTGAGATGGAATCCGTTTTCGGTAAAAACAGCTTCAGGGATCTAGAGCATGGGCTGGACTCCATCTGCAGGTACGAGGGACTGTTCTAATGTTCACCCCCGGCATCCACACCGGCGTAGCTGACGCCGACTACCGTGCCGACCCGGCGCTGTCGCAGAGTAAGCTGAAGGCGTGGGCGTTAGGTAGCCGCCCCAGAAAGGCTCGCCACTTCATCATCGGCCAGGCGCTCGAGGATCTGGTGCAGAGGCCGACCCAGTTTTCTTTGGATTACTACGCCTGGGATAGGGAAGTTGATCGACGGAGCAAAGATGTCAGGGCTGAAGAGGATGCCAGGATTGCGGATGGCCGCAAGGCCTGCCTGAAGCCCTCAGAGTCCGTATTGCTCCAATCGATGGCCGAGTCTCTGTACACCGACGAGAAGTGCTCCAAGGCGCTGCAGATGACGTCACAGCCCGATTGCCAGCAGGTCATGTGCGTCGGTGTCGACGAGGACCGGTTCCGCACGAAGTGCCTGCTCGACGCCGTCCACAGCGCGTTCTACATGGACCTTAAGACGACGATCTGTGCGACCTACGCCGACTGGTACGAGACGTACATCCGCTACGGCTACCACGTCCAGGGGGCTTCCTACAAGGACATGATGGACGCGGCGTCGGGGACGGACCGGAAGTTCTGTTTCATCGTCGTCTCGAAGACGTCGCTGGCCTGCTGGGTCCACTGGCTTAGCAAGGAGGAGCTCTTGTACGGCCGGGAGTGGTACCGCAGCCATCTGGGCCTCTACAAGCGCTACGCGCTCGAGCAGCCGGAGCTCGTCCAGGTGGAGCGACACGGAAACGTGGAGGTTGTGGCGGATGCTTAAAGGGCCGGCTCTTTATCTGGTGACCGCATTCTTGTGCGGGATCTTGTTTGGCTCCCTCGTCGGCTGGCGCGCAGCGCAGCAGAAGTATCGGGATGAGGCGTGCGGGATCGCAATGACCTGCGGAGATCGTGATGGTGACGGCAACTACGACGAGTCCGACATCGACGGATGCCTTCTTGACCTCACGAACCACGGGGGTGGGATCCTGGAGTTGGATGCCACTGAGTGGGGGGTCGATTCCGACGACTGCAACTGCACCGAACTCCGTGGCCAGAAGTTCCGCTGGCGTGGGATGTATGAGGAGTGTCAGCGAGTAGCTCAACAGGTTAGAGCCTCCGGTTGTGGCCCGGAAGATTCCGGTTCGAGCCCGGACTCGCTGACCAAGGAGACGAGATGAGTGACAGCGACGAACGGCAGCAGCTCGACCGCAAGGCGGCGGAGGAGATCTGGGGTTGGCCTAGCGACACGCTGCTGACGGAGTGGACCGAGAGGGACGGGATGATCTGGGGCACCTATCTGGCTGACTGCGATGATGGTGTAGAGACCTATGGCCCCAAGCCCCGCCCCACCTGTGACCCCACGACCGCGCTGCGGTTGGTGGGGGAATCTTGGTCGATCAACTTCTTCCCGTACCCCGGCGGGCTCACGGTCGCCTTAAGGCGGCTCTCTCAACCTGAGTTATTGCTCTACACCGGACACGTAACGGAGCGACAAGAACCCGACCTCCAACGCCGCCGTGCTCTTGCCATCGTGCGGGCGTGGGCGGCGCCACCGCGTGGGAGGGAGAAGTCAAGTGAGTGAGATTCACCCCGCGCCGGGCCAACCCGGCGGAGACCCTGTTGGCAAGCAGCCACCGATCGTGCTCACCACGGTCGAGTGCCGTGCAGAGCTGGCGCGCTTCGTGCGGATGCTCGAAGGGCACCTTACGCAGACGGACTACAAGGCGCACTGGCGCACGGTCGAGACGAACTACCTCCGCAGCCGACTCGTACACGAGTTCATGGAGTGGCAGACAGAGCGCCGCCGCGTCGATGAGAAGCGGCGCAGCGCGAAGCCGCACCACGAGATCCACGAGCTGCTCGACATCGCCGCGTTTTGCATGATGACGGTCGACTCGATTCTGGAGGGATTGGATGACTGACCGCCCTACCCGCCGCGAGCAGATCGTGCTTCGAGTGATCTGCCCGACGTGC